>Ga0183095_10901_pt1 | contig 45950 bp, 35 predicted proteins | sample BioMet4_FD_130346 | JGI IMG/M metagenome (GOLD analysis project Ga0183095, IMG submission 130346) | Microbial communities from bioreactor (seeded with sewage sludge) at LBNL, California, USA - Biofuel metagenome 4 (v2) (version 3) | ecosystem: Engineered > Bioreactor > Anaerobic > Unclassified ...
ATGGGTATCTTTTGCCTGTTGCAGCAGTGCGGCTTTTCGGCTGAAATAGCGTTCGATCCATCGGTCACTGATTTTATAAATGGGAATGATATACAATGACTGGTCAATGCCTCGTTCGGCAGCAATACGCAGTCCGCTGTCCCGACATAACGCCTGAATATACATCCGGTGTACCGGAAATCCCGTCTGTTCCAACAGCATCCGGTAATAGTTAAGTTGTACGGCCCAATCCCATACATGCCGTACGCCGTCATGACAGAGAATGGTCTTGTATTTTAGTTGTCCTTTTCGTAACCCGGTTTTATACACTTCACCGGTTGCTATTTTCTGTTTATATATCCCCAACGCTTTCATCAGCTTATAGGAACTCGTGACTTTTAAATCGCCCAATACTCCTTCTTCCGTATCAAGAATCTTCCCGTAGAGGTCAAACTGACCGCTGGTAATCTGGTCCTTCAATCGGATCTCACTTAAAATCTCACCCTGCGTACAGCGTTCATGCATGGTATGAACGGCCTGTCCCTGCAGCGCATAGAGAATACGCTGGGGTGATACGGCATAGGGCATGGTTTTCTTTAAGTATGTTTCCCGCACTCCGGCAATCAGTTCGGTCACCGTTGGTTCTGTGATCGGCCGGTTCACCGATTTAGCAATGGCACGGAGTGTTGGCAGAAACATGCAGCGGGTCTGTTTGGGACAGGCGGTCAGGCATTGCAGGATCGGAATATGTTGTCCGTCCGGGCAGATAAACTGTGTGGCTGGCATCTTATTCACTTCCTTCTACTGTGGTTTTGAGTCCATTGCAAGGGAGGGATTGTTCTGTATTACGTGTAGGTTCTATTTTGGGAAGCGTTACCTCCCTTACGTCATGGTCTTCATCCTGCACGGCAATATATACCTGCCGTGTTGTTTTCGTCTGAATCAGACCGAGGGATATGCGTCCAACCTGCAGTGCCATCCGCCCCGGCAGATTGGCTTCTATGATCAATTGCAACTGGGTCATCTTACTCATCATCTTCTTTCCATAGCTCGCTCATGGCTTTTCGAAAACTGTAGCAATCATACTTTCCGATGATGATATGATCCAGCAGTGGGATATCCATCAGGACTCCCGCTTCCAATAATCGTTTCGTCATTGTCGTATCTTGTTTGCTCGGAGATGAATCACCGGAGGGATGACAATGAATAGCAATTACCGACGATGCCATTTGCTGTACAGCTGCATGGAAGACTTCCCGGGGAGTAACCAGGGACGCATCAACCGTACCGATTGTGATCTGTTTCTTTTGCAGGATATGATTTTTGGCATCTAACAGTAAGGCCCAAAATTCTTCCTGCTGCCGGTCTGCTAAGAACTGGAAACTTTGAATGACCTCAGACAAACAAGTAATACTGGCGATCGGTTTCGTCCGTTCTTCTTCTACTCTCGTGATGACTTCTTGGAGATACTTGATTTTTCTTGCATTTTTTCGTCCGATACTAGGAACGGCTTGTAACTGTGCTTCTGACGTATGCAATAAAATGTGATATAAACTTTGGTATTCCCGCAGCAGCTGATTGGCACAACTCTTCGATAAAAACGCAGCTAACAGTTCTTTTTCCGTCAACGGGTGCCGTGTGGTATTGGTATGGCGCATGTTATTTCCTCCTAATCAAAAAAGCTCCGGATACCCATAGTATCCAGAGATAAATGTAACGAAATATATAGTTTGTATTGTGTAATTGTCCATAACCCTGTTTATTTGACGACTGTCAGCCGTGGCAGATCCGGTGTCACATTCCGCATCGGTTTCGCGGGCTGCTGCCCGGAAAGTAATGTCTTTGGAACCGGGTAGGCTAATAATTCTCCGCCGATCCGTTCTAGTTCCGTGGCCCGTTCATAGGACTCGGATAACTGGCTGGCCGCGGTTACCGCATTGATCAATCCGTACCGGCTGCAGTCTTTTCCTAAGAACAATTGGCGCAGTACATCGCCTCGTTCATTCTGGTTGAGCTGGAAGGTATCTGCCAGTACTTCCACCACTTCTACCGGATTGTGAGTCAACGGAATCTGTTTAGCTTCCTGTAATTTGCGGACAGAAAGATGAAATTTCGTCTCATCAACGGCACTGCGGATAATATCCTGTACTTTCATAAAAAAAGCTTTATCATCCTGTGCCAGTGTTTCATCGGAATAGAGTTCATAGGCATCATTCGGTTGTTCTGTAATCTGTCGACCGACATGGTATTTCTTCTGGGCATAGTCTTTGATGATCAGACCATTCTTGCAGACTAAGCGGAATAGCAACGGTTCCACTCGTAGACTTCCTAGCCCGATTTCACTGTTACTGATGACAAACCCGGCCTGTACCACATCCCCGACCACTACTTCTTCTTTGAGTTTCCGGTTGATGACTTTGAGATATAAATGGGCATCGGTCACGTCACAGCTCGTAATTTCGGCCCCTTTCATCTCCTGAATCACCGGCAGTACCGCGCTGCATAATTCTAAATGATCTAATCTGCGGTAGCGATCGGAGAGAAATGCCCGGACGTTATGATCCAGTACCCGTACCATGCGCCGTTCCGGTGTCTGCCGGAACCAGCCGTTTACACTTTCATCCAAAAGCATGGGAAACTCCTGTTGCATCTTCTGATAGTACCGGTACGGGATCTGCAGCCGGGATGCGATTTGCTGATGAGCAATGGGTCCTACGGTATACTGTTTCTCCGTATTGCCAAGCAGTACTGTAAGATTCGATATGCCGTCGGTTGTTTCCAATTCCAAATTCCGCGTATCGGCCAGAAAATCCTTCCGGCTCTTTCGCTGCCGTGTCAGTTCGGTGCCTATTTCTTGTAACGTTCGACCTTGTTTCATGATGCGTTCCTCCTTGTATACTATATGTGAACTATAAAAATAGATGGTACCATTCTAAAACAGCAAAAAGTCCAGACTACTAAGCAGCCGGACTAGCTGTTTTCTATGTTACTATGTTCCTCTGCAGGGGATTGCGATGTCATTCGCAATACTGCTTAGTCACATATATAGTATATAAGTCAAAAAAGAGAAGATAGCAAAGCTAATATTAACAATATATGTTATACAAACAAAAAATATTAAATTAATAATAAATTATAAAATAAAATATTACTATAAAATGATATATTGCTGTTTTTTTTAATAACTGATGAAAAAATATTTGACAATCCTACACGGGTAGTTTATAGTAATACATAATTTAAGTATTAGGTAACGAAGCCTCTGCAGCGCACAATGCAGAGGCTTTTTGTGTACTAATTGTACTAATTAATTATTGGTATCAATTGTTTATACAAAAGGAGGTATGGAATTATGGGGATACTAACTTGGTTGTGCAAAAAGAAAATACTAATACTGGGAGCGTCTATGTTAATACTGACATCATTTCTTAGCGGCTGTGGGGGAAATAAAGGAGGGGCTGGTAAGAGTGATACATTGTATATTGGGTTAACTAATGCGCCTGATTCATTTAATCCCATATTCAATCCTGGGATTGCCGGACAGTTTGCGATTCGTTTTATGTATGATACCTTGTTAGGAATGCCAGAACCCAATAAATTTACCCCGCAATTAGCAGAAAGTATAGAAACAAAGGATAATCAGAATTATACTATTAAATTAAATCCAAAAGCTAAATGGACCGATGGAAAACCAATAACAGCAGAAGATGTGGTCTATACCTTTAATTTAATTGCAAATCCCAAAGTAGAAACAACGAAGGGAACATATATCAATATGCTGGAAGGGTTGGATGATAAAGGAAAATTGACAACCGGTAATGCAATACCAGATTTAGTAGCAAAAGATGAACATACGGTAACGTTTAAAACTAAATCACCGGTAGATCCTAATTATGTAAAAGGTTTTTTAGGTTTTAAAGTTTTTATTGTTCCGAAGCATGTATTTGAAACGATTGATCCTGCCACTATTTCCAATTCTGATGCAGCAACAAAACCGACAGTAACCAGCGGCCCATTTAAATTTGTAACATATGTAACCAATGATCATGTAGAATATACAGCAAATAAAGAGTATTATAAGGGCATACCAAAACTTAGCAGAATTTTTATGCGTATTATGAATGGTACGAACTTGGTAACCGAGTTAAAATCCGGCAATATTCAAATGGCGGCCGGCGGTGGAATTGGAATGGTGCCGGTTAAAGATTTGGATATTTTAAAAAAGGATAATAAACTCATTGTAAAAACAGTTCCCGGCTGGGGTGGGCAGTTTTTAGAAGTCAATAATGGCAATTCAGCTTTCAATGTAAAATTCCGCCGTGCTATTACTATGGCGATTAATCGCCAGCAGATTGTCGATCAGTTATTTAAAGGGACTGCTAAGCTTGTACCTACGATTTATACAATGCCGTCTCCTGTATATGATAAGAACATAGAAATGCTGCCATACGATCCTGAAAAAGCAAAACAAGAATTGGCTGAATCCGGTTTCGATACATCGAAGGAATTAACCTTGCAGGTACCTATCGGAAATGTGCTGCGTGAACAATCTGCGGATTTGATTCAACAGGATCTGAAAGCGATTGGGCTCAATGTAAAACAGCAGAAATTAGATTTTCCGACAGTATTAGGCAATGCTAAAAAGGGGGATTATGAATTGTTGCTGCTGGGGTATGGTGTAACCGTAGATCCAGATTACAGTTCCTACTTTATACCTGGTGGAAGCAATAACTACCCGCATACGAATGATCCTAAATTGACTAACATGATGTTGAAAGCGGCGGCAATAACTTCTGCTGATGAAAGAAAAGCTGCCTATATCAAAATTCAGGAATATATGAGAGATAATCAATTTCTGACATCGTTGTACGTTGGAGATGAAATTATTGCTCAAAGTAAGGATCTAAAAGGTGGAATCAAGGATTTTTGGGAAGGATCCTTAGATGATCTTGCAACATGGAGCTTTAAGTAATTTATGATCGTATGGAATGTTATTAACTTAGCGTTTACTATCTATATTCTTGTACCTTGTATCTCTTTATGTATAAAATATATAGACCTCTTTAAGGCACTAAAAGAACCCGGATGATAATTGTCCGGGTTCGCTGGTTTTATGACAGTATATTTTTTATAAATAAGTGCAAAGTTGTTCGTAAGGGTATCATTATATATAAGTAAACAATGAAAAATAACAAATAGGATGAGCTTTGGTAAATAACCAAAGCTCGTGTATATTCAATTCCTCTTTTTGGTAATGCGGTATTCTTTGATTTTATATTTTAAACTAAATGGCTTTGTTCACGGATGTATTGAATGACGCCTTCTTTTGGGATTTTCCACACGCGGTTTTGGCGAAAGCACTTTATTTTACCGGAGGCTAATAGCTTGTATGCAGCATTTTTCCCAATGGATAGCATGTCGGCAAACTCTTCGACGGTTACGAGATCTCCATAGACTTCAAACATGATGAGGTACCTCCTTTTTCTGTTTTTTATTATTACTATGTTAAGTAAATATAAAAGAGTATGTATAGAGATAAAAGTAGGATTAAATAGCGATAAATCCGTAATAATCAATTCGAACCGTTATAAGGCTTAATGGATTGTAGATACTTTTCTAAGTCGGATACCCGGATTTTCCAGGCTTTACCTGACTTATACGCAGGCAATTTTCCAGAGTGAATCAGTTTGTACACGGTTAAACTGCTGCATTGCAACAAACTGGCAACTTCGGATACATGTAAAACAACTTTTTCTATTTTAAGCACTTCTATGATGAACACTTCCTTTCTTTCGTGATTTATCATGATGTTAATTGTTTTTTTAGTACAGAAGGTTATTTTTGAATTATAGGTATATTTTTTTACGGTATGTATAGTAATACAATAGCAATTTTAGAAGGAAAGCAGTACAATAAAATTGTAATTTATTTATAAAATTCGGGAGTGTTTGGATGACGATAAGTAAAACTATAGTAACTCGGATATTTTTTTTATTATTTTAATGGAAACAGCAGTGATATTTATGGTTATCATAGATCCAAATATTAATAAAGATAGAAGAGTTCAAGTGGAAAACAGCAATTACCAGATTCAATATCAGTAAAAGAAGTCTATGCTAATAAATTGTTTACAAACATTAGCATAGTGACCGATGAATTACATTTAGATTCCTATTCTCAAATACTTCAGACTGATGAACGACAACTTGAAGAAGAAATATTCCGGCTAGTTATTGTGAGAGAATTTTTCCGTGGAAAATAAAATTTTATTAATGCTTTATTAGGAAAATGTATGATTAATGCATAATTTTCATATTTTGTAGGCTGTTTTCTATATATGGGGTTTGAGTTAAATATGCTGAAAAGGGGGTGTATATTGTGGTAGTAAGTGAAGGTCGTGTGATTCTTGTAGTTGATGATCCTCCAGAAGAGGAAGAAGAAGAAAAAGAAGAAGAAAAGGGATATAAAAAATAATTAATTTTAAATAATATATTGAATGATTTTGTGTGATCTTGAGCATTATACATTTACATTAATAACTATTATAATATGAATTCATTCTCAAATTTTGTGCAGAAAACAACCTATAAAATATGAAAATTATGCGTCTAACTGACTAAAAAAATATTTATGTATGCGGATAGATGCTATCCAATTCTAGAAAGTATTATGTATAATGGGGAAATAACAAGGATTAAATACCTGTTTATATTTAACTTTTTTATAAACGAATAAAAAAATTATTGATGAAAAGTAATCGGCATGAATTTAATAATTTTCTCAATACTGTATAGATGGAAAAATATGGAGGTTTAATATGTATTATTGATAATTGAAAGGGGAAGACTTTCGGGTTATTCTCAAAAGACAGACAAAATTGGAAATGGGTACCGGAATAGAAAATTTTAGTGTAAAGATAACAATGTTCTGCATATCATTGATAAATAGCTTCTTTTGAAGCCGAAAAACTCTGAACAACAGGATATCTTGGAACTGTTGCACAGAAGGAGAAAAAAATCCTCAACCATCTTCTGTTCTCAATATCACCAAGATGGTTGGTATGATCAATCAAGTGGTGATGACAGCCCTTTAGCTGAGGCCATACTGGATGGAATAAAACATGAATCTTACAAGATTAACATCATAGCATCCTCTCTGCAAGGTTATAAATCTATGCGGGAAATATGCGGTTTAAATCAAAACATTAGTGAGTAGATATATTAATTGACTAAGGTGTGGTTTCCGATTTACTAAAACCACGGTTTCCCCGTACCGGAATATACCAACTACTTCGGATACATGTAAAATAACCTTTTCTATTTTAAGAATTTCTATGATGAACACCTCTTAAATTTTCACTATATACATTAGTAAAGATGGGTGTAAATTTTATATGTTAGAGTATCTTTATGTTATAATATGAAACATAGTTTGACGCATGCAAAAGTAAATATATTTTGACTTAGTAGGGTGATTATATACACAATATCTTAAAGAGGCGATTGATTCGTGGAAATATTTAATAATACTACAAAAATTGTTAAGGATGATCTTATTGAAACAATACAATCAGGAAGCCGCATATCAATCGCTTCTGCCTGTTTTTCTATTTATGCGTTTCAAGAACTCAAAAAACAGTTGGAGAATATTGAAGAACTGCGTTTTATATTTACATCGCCGACTTTTGTAACTGAAAAGACATTAAAAGAAAAACGTGAGTTTTATATTCCAAGAATGAAGCGAGAAAAAAGCTTGTACGGAACGGAATTTGAAGTGCGCTTGCGTAATGAATTAAAGCAGAAAGCTGTTGCCAGAGAATGTGCTGATTGGATGCGAAAAAAAGCACATTTTAAGTCTAACGTTACACACGACGGGATGAATAATTTTTTGAGTATTCAGGCTGCTGATGAAACGTATACATATTTGCCTATGAACAGTTTTACGACGGTTGATTTGGGGTGTGAACGGGGAAATAATATTAGTAATATGGTTACCCGAATGGAGTCTCCGGCTAGTACGGAATTTTTGAAAACTTTCAATGTGATTTGGATGGATACGGATAAGCTTCAGGATGTTACGGAAGATGTGATCGAAACCATCTCTAATGTGTATCAGGAAAATCCGCCGGAACTTATATATTTCATGACATTGTATAATATTTTCAGTGAATTTCTCGAAGATATTTCCGAAGATATATTGCCTAATGAAGCGACCGGATTTAAGAACAGTATGATTTGGAACAAACTTTATAATTTCCAAAAGGATGCAGCACTTGCCATCATCAATAAACTGGAACAATATAATGGATGCATTTTGGCGGATAGTGTCGGGCTCGGCAAGACATACACCGCGTTAGCGGTTATGAAATACTATGAAGGTCGTAATAAGAATGTTCTTGTACTGTGCCCTAAAAAGTTAATGGAAAACTGGATGACATTCAGAGGGAATTTGATCAACAATCCGTTGGTTGATGATAAGCTTCGGTATGATGTATTATTTCATACCGATCTTTCTCGTGATAGAGGTGTTTCTGCTATCGGACTTCCGATTGAACATATTAATTGGGAAAATTATGATCTCGTCGTGATTGATGAATCACATAATTTTCGTAACGGTGCGGGAACTACAGGGCCGGATAATGATAAAGAAAACAGATATACGCGGTTGCTGAATCGTGTGATCAGGCCCGGAGTACAAACCAAAGTGCTTATGCTTTCGGCAACACCAGTGAACAATAGGTTTTATGATTTGCGCAATCAACTTGCGATTGCATATGCAGGAAACAAAGCGGGTTTCAATGAAAAACTAAATACCAAGACGGACATAGATACCATTTTCCGGCAGGCACAGGGTGTATTTAATGCATGGAGCAAATTGCCGGAACCGCAGCGGACAACCAATAATCTGCTTTCAAAACTGGATTTTGATTTCTTTGAAGTATTAGATAGTGTGACAATTGCCCGCTCCCGCAAGCATATTCAGAAATATTATGATACGACCGACATAGGAACGTTTCCCAAGCGCAATAAACCGATATCGCTGCGTCCAAAATTGACAACATTGAAGGATGCCATTAACTATCGTGAAGTATATGAACAGCTGCAAATGCTGCATTTGTCTGTTTATACGCCGACGGCGTTTATTCAGCCAAGCAAGGTGCATAAGTATATTGATAGTACCAACACATCGAATATTACCCAGGCAGGTCGTGAAAAAGGAATTCAGCGGTTAACGAATATCAATCTTCTCAAACGCATGGAAAGCTCTGTTCATTCCTTTCTTCTTACCATCCAGCGAATTTATACATTGTTAGATGACACCTCAACAATTATTGATAATTTTGCTGCAGGGAAGAATGTTGAATTACATGAAATGAGTGATTTAAGCGATGTTTCTTCTGATTTTGATTTAGATGATCAGAATACAGATTTCTTTAGTGTGGGAAAAAAATTCAAAATAGATCTGCGTGACATGGATTATATATCATGGCAGCGCGAGATCAAAGAAGATATGGAAACCCTGCATCTGCTTATTTCTATGGTACAGGATATTACGCCGGAATATGATTACAAACTTAATGAACTGATACGTGTGATTAAAAACAAAGTTCAGCATCCCATCAATCCGGGTAATAAAAAAATATTGATTTTTACGGCATTTTCAGATACAGCAGAGTATCTATATGATACGATCAGCATGTCCGCTAAATCTGATCTTGGGCTGAATACGGCACTGATTACAGGAACTATGGATGGTAAAACTACGATTCCGCATTTTAGGGCCGATATCAATCGTATACTTACTTGTTTTTCTCCTGTGGCAAAAGAAAAAGCCCTACTGATGCCAAACGATCACAATGATATTGATATTCTGATTGCGACGGATTGTATTTCAGAGGGACAGAATTTACAAGATTGCGATTATGTGATCAATTATGATATTCACTGGAATCCGGTGCGGATTATTCAGCGGTTCGGGCGTATTGACCGTATTGGCAGTCATAACGATGTGATACAGCTTGTGAATTTCTGGCCGGATCTTGAATTGGATGAGTATATCGACTTAAAATCAAGAGTAGAAACACGTATGCGGATCTCTGTCATGACTTCTACCGGGGATGACGACCTCATTAATCAAGAAGAGCGGGGAGACCTTGCATATCGAAGTGAGCAGCTGAAAAAACTACAGACGGAAGTTGTGGATTTGGAAGATATGACGCATGGTATTTCCATTATGGATTTGGGGTTGAATGAATTCAGAATGGATTTATTGGCGTATATCAAGGAACATCCGAGTCTGGATCATACACCGTTTGGTATTCATGCAGTAGTTAAAGGGGACCAGCCGGGGATTATATTTGTTTTGAAGAATGTAAACGAGAAAGTCAATATAGAAAACCAGAATCGTATTCATCCGTTTTATATGATTTATATCAGTATGGATGGAGAAATATTGTGTAACCATCTGCAGCCCAAAGACACACTGGATATCATGCGCCATCTTTCAAAAGGAAAGTCCGCACCGGATATGGACATTTGCCGACACTTTAATCGAAAAACAAAAGACGGACGGGATATGTCGAAAGCGTCAGCATTATTGGAACAAGCGATTGGCTCGATTATTCATGCCAAGACGGAAAGTGATATTGAAAGTTTTTTCGGAAACAGTGAGACGACGTTTCTAGCACAGGGATTTTCCGGACTGGATGATTTTGAGTTGATTTGCTTTATGGTGGTGATCGGTGATGATTGAGTTTCCCAGTTTGACCGTAGTGGAAAAACGACTGCCGAAAGAAGCGTTTTATACTAACCTTTCATTGACTAAATCTATAAAAGAAAAATTTGTGTCTGATATAGATAAAATATGGGTGCAAAATTCGTTAACAGATAAAATACTGCATTTAGATTCCAGCGCGGAGATAAAAGAAATTCTTGTACTGCGATTGGACATGAAAAAGCAAGATTGTGAACCGAAGATATTAGAAACGATTGCAAGACAGAATACACATCAGTTGATTTTTTTGTTGCAATATGAAGCAACGGGGATGCTTGCGGTATATTATCATAAACTGTATCAATCTCCATGGTATCCGTTAGTAAATTTGCATTTAGAAATCATGGGATTTACGTTAGATGAGATATGGACACATTTTTTGGAACAGATCGCTTTGCAGCATGAATCAAGAAATTCGGAAACAGATGCATTACCTATTGATGAACGACTGCAGCGTCAGGAAACGATTCAAAAATTGGAAACACAGATATGTGCATTAGAAAAAGCAGCAAGAAACGAGCAGCAGCCAAAGAAACGATTTACATTATATACAAAACTGCAGCAGGTAAAAAAAATTTTGGAGGATATAACCAATGGATAAGATGAAAATGCATACACCGGATTTAGTGAACAAACATATAGAACAGATAGCACAACTATTTCCCAATGCAGTGACGGAAACTATTAAAAACGGGAAAACAGTTCGTGCTGTTGATTTTGATGTACTGCGTCAGGAGCTTTCCGATGTGGAAATAGAAGGTAATCAAGAACGTTATCAATTCACATGGCCGGATAAGCGCAAATCTATTCTGCTTGCGAATGCCCCAATTGCCAAAACACTTCGTCCGTGCAGAGAAAAAAGTGTTGACTTTGATACTACGAAAAATGTCTATATTGAGGGAGACAATCTGGATGCATTAAAACTGTTGCAGGAAACATACCTTGGAAAAGTAAAGATGATATACATTGATCCACCTTATAATACAGGTAGTGACGCGTTTGTATATGATGATAATAGTTCTGTTACTAATGATGCATTTGCGGAACAAAGTGGTCAGTATGATGAAGATGGCAATTTGTTATTTAATATATGTGAAAACAATGAAAGCAACGGACGGTTCCATACAGATTGGTTGAATATGATATATCCAAGGTTGAAATTAGCGAAAGATTTGTTATCTCCCAATGGCGTTATCCTTATTAATATGGATGAAAATGAAATTACCAATTTACAAAAACTGTGTGCCGAAGTATTCGGGGAAACAAATGATTTAGGAACAATCGTATGGGATAAGCGTAATCCTAAAGGTGATGCAAAAGGAATTTCTTATCAACACGAATATATCTTAGTATATGCCAAAAATAAAATGACATTAACAACAAACTGTAAAATACAACGGCCAAAAAAAAATGCGAGAGCAATGATAAAAAAAGCAAGTCAGCTTTTTTCTAAGGTTAGTGAGGCTTATTCGCTTTCAGATGCAAATAATGCATTTGTAATTTGGTTATCAAAACAGACTGATTTAAGTGGTGGCGAACGAGCATATAATAAGATTGATACAGATGGAAGAGTATACCAAGCAGTATCCATGAGTTGGCCGAATAAGAAAAAAGCTCCAGATGATTATTTTATCCCATTGACCCATCCAGTTACGGGTAAGCCTTGCCCTGTTCCAGAAAGAGGGTGGAGAAGTCCAAGTGTGACAATGCAGAATTTATTAAACAAAGATCTAATTTTGTTTGGAAACGATGAAACAACACAGCCAAGGCGTAAATACTTACTTGAAGAAAATATGTATGAGAATATACCATCTTTACTGTATTATGGAGGTAGTGATACAGATATGCTTTCTCAAATGGGAATACCTTTTGAAACTCCAAAAGTTGTTAGTATCTGTGCTGAACACATCAATTCGTTTACAGGTAAAGATGATATCATTTTAGATTTTTTTTCAGGTTCTGCTACAACAGCCCATGCTGTCATGCAGCTAAATGCAGAAGATGGCGGACATCGCAAATTTATTATGGTGCAGTTGCCAGAAGCATGTGGTGAAAAGTCAGAGGCCTTTAAAGCCGGGTATAAAAATATTTGTGATATTGGTGAAGAGCGAATTCGCCGTGCCGGGAAAAAAATAAAGGAAGACAGCCCGCTTACCACAAAAGATCTGGATATCGGATTCCGCGTGTTCAAGGTCGACTCCACCAATATGAAAGATGTATATTACACCCCCGGAGAGTATAAACAGGATGATATGCAGCTATTTGCCGATAACATTAAAGAAGACCGTACACCGGAAGATTTGCTGTTTCAGGTAATGCTTAATTTAGGCATTCTTCTTTCTTCTAAGATTGACGTGCAAACTATTGGGGGACAGAACGTGTTTTCGGTAGCTGACGGATATTTACTGGCTTGTTTTGATGAGAAAATTACTGATAGCACAATAACTGAAATTGCCAAGAAGAAACCCTATTATGCCGTATTCCGTGACAGTGGCATGGCAAGCGACAGTGTAGCCGCGAATTTTGAACAAATATTTGCTGCGTACAGCCCGTCAACCGTGAGGAAGGTGCTGTAAGATGGGAGAGATGAAATTTAAATTTACGATACAACCCTATCAGACAGATGCAGTGAATAGTGTTGTTGATATATTCGAGGGACAGACCTATACGGAACCGTTTAAGTTTGTACGTGATCTGGGCATTGAAAAAGTGAAGGGTGTTCCATCACAATCTTTGTTTGACGACGATGCTCTTGGTTTTGCTAATACGCGTATCGTGTTGTCTGATGAACAATTGCTGACCAATATCCGGAATATAGAAGCACAAAATAATATCAAGCAATCAGAATCATTGGTGCATCATCTTGGGCGATGTGCTCTGGATATCGATATGGAAACCGGTACTGGAAAAACATATGTGTACATTAAGACGATGTTTGCATTGAATAAGCAATATGGATGGAGTAAGTTTATTGTCGTTGTGCCTTCTATTGCGATTCGTGAAGGCGTGAAAAAAAGCTTTGAAACGACACAGGAACATTTCATGGAACAATATGGAAAAAAGGCTCGTTTTTTTGTGTATGATTCCAAAAATCTTTCTGCACTTGATAATTTCAGTTCCGATGCCGGAATCAATGTGATGATCATCAATATTCAAGCATTCAATGCCCGTGGCAAAGATGCTCGGCGCATACGCACGGAAATTGATACTTTTGGGAGTCGTAAGCCGATTGATGTTATCAAAGCCAATCATCCGATTTTAATTTTGGATGAACCGCAGAAAATGGGAGGTAAAGCGACACAGGACAGCTTGAAGGATTTCGATCCATTGTTTTGCTTAAATTATTCGGCAACACATAAGCAGCATCATAATCTGGTATATGTTTTGGATGCATTGGATGCGTATAACAAGCGATTGGTAAAGAAAATCGAGGTAAAGGGATTTGATATAAAAAATTTAAAGGGGACAGGACAGTATTTATTTCTGGAAAATATTTTAGTGTTTCCCAATAAATCACCAAGAGCACGGATTGAGATGGAAGTATCCCATCAAAAATCCATCAATCGTGAAACACGAGTTCTTGATGTGGATGATGATTTATATTCACTTTCCAATCGTATGGAACAGTATAAGGGCTATCGCATCAGTGAAATTGATCCCATACGGAACCGCGTATCTTTTACCAATGGCGAAATTCTTGCGCGCGGTGAAGTGGCAGGCGATGTATCGGAACAGGATCTGCGGCGTATTCAGATACGGGAAACGATCATATCTCATTTTGAAAAAGAGAAGCAATTATTCCCACTGGGCATCAAGACGTTGTCACTTTTCTTTATTGATGAAGTCGCCAAATATCGTAAATATAACGAGACCGGGAATGAAGTCAATTCCGAATACGGTGATATATTTGAAGAAGAATACGCGTCTGTATTGAATGAATATCTGACGTTGTTCGATTCACCGTATGAACAGTATTTGCGTGGCATTGATATACATCAAACACATGCCGGATATTTCAGTATTGATAAAAATGGGCATAAAGTTGATAGTACCGTAAAACGTGGTAAGGATGAAAGTGACGATATTTCTGCCTATGATCTGATATTAAAAGATAAGGAACGTCTATTGAGTTTTGATAATCCAGTGCGTTTTATTTTTTCGCATTCAGCCCTTCGTGAAGGGTGGGATAATCCCAACGTATTTCAAATATGTACGTTGAAACATGGTGGGGACAGTCCGACATTAAAACGACAGGAAGTTGGACGTGGACTGCGGCTTTGTGTGAACCAACAGGGGGACCGGATGGATGCTGTGCGTTGCGGAAATGAGGTACATGACATCAATAAACTGACAGTCGTTGCAAGTGATGGGTATAGTACGTTTGTCAAGGATTTACAATCGGATATAAAGGATACTCTTTATGATCGTCCAACGCAAGCTAATCAGGAATACTTTGTGGATAAAACGATCATGGTGGATGACAAACCGGTAACGATCAATCAAATACAAGCGCATGAAATTTATCGGTATTTAATGAAAAATGATTATGTTGACGCAGAAGATCATGTAACAGAAAAATATCGTACGGATTTGTATAATAAGAAACTTGCTGTATTGCCGGAAAGCCTTGTTCCTATTGAGAATGGCGTTCATACACTCATACAGAGTGTATTTGATGAACATGTGCTGGATACCATGATTGAAAACGGAAATAAGACGAAAATTCTTGAAAATAAACTGAACGACAATTTTTACAAAAAAGAATTTCAAACGCTTTGGGGATACATTAATCATCAGTATGTTTATACTGTTGCGTTTGATAGTCAGGAACTTATAAAAAAAGCAATACAGCATTTAAATGACAAAATGTTTGTCACGAAACTCCAGTATACGGTCACAGCCGGGGCACAGACAAAGGATTTAGATGCGGAGACATTAAAACAGGGAGACAGCTTTGCGGCAAAAACGAGAAAAACATATACACTGGATCGAGCTGCGGGGAGCCAGGTGCAATATGATCTGATCGGAAAAATAGCAGAAGGTACTACACTGACGCGCCATACGACGGCGGCTATTCTGGCAGGTATTAATAGTCCGGTATTTGCTATGTTCCGGGATAATCCGGAAGAATTTATTTCCAAAGCAATCAGACTGATCAAAGAAGAAAAAGCGACCATGATTGTAGAACATATTGCATATAATCGTACAAAAGAAACATACGATGGAAACATATTTACTGCGGAAAAAAATACTGATTTTACAAAGGCGTATCGTTCTAAGAAAAACGTACAGGATTATGTCTTTACTGATGGATATGCAGCAAAAAGCGTGGAACGTCGATTTGCGGAAGACATGGATTTGGCAGAAGAAGTGTGTGTATACGCAAAACTTCCCAAAGGATTTTCCATACCGACACCGGTTGGAAATTATTCGCCGGATTGGGCTATTGCTTTTAATAAAGGTACTGTTAAACACATATTTTTCATTGCTGAAACAAAAGGAACCATGGAAAGCATGGAGCTAAGGCCGATTGAACAAGCAAAAATAAAATGTGCAACACAACTTTTTAATATACTTTCGACAGAGGATGTTGTTTATCATGAAGTAGATAACTATCAGAACTTGTTGGGGATTATGGAAAAATTATGATTACCGGGGAATGAAGTATAAGGAATGCAGGTGTACAGGAAAATGGGACGGCTAACGCTAATTTGGGTTAAAAAGAAGCGGTTCTATTTGAATTTGGAGGTTGTACTTAAAATGTAAACTTAGCAACAGTTTAAGCATAGGAGGTGAAGACAATATATACACAAACGCAAAATAGTAAATTTGAGTTATTGCGAGATAAAAACATTTTGTCTATCCTTGATGGTGATATAGATTTTGGTTATATTGAAATTGATGGAGTAAAAAGCAATATCCCAATATCCATGCCATATTTGAGTGGCCCAATGTTGTGTGATATATCAAATAAATTCGGGCTTTCGGTTACGTATGGGGGGAATGGTGGTGCGCAGAGCAGATGGGTATACCTTGATGATTTGCTAGTTTATTGTATTCAAAATATGAGAGAATCCAACTTGCTTGCTTTTTTGTTTTCTAAAGGTCAGTTTATAAATAAGCTAAAAGGACATACTTCAGAAACAATAGAATATGCTTACGCTCAGATCGTAAAAGAAGTAATTGGACAAATCAATGGGGATTTATATTTTGGTGGTAATGAATTAGTGCGAATAGGAAATGTGTTTACCATTCGCAAAATTGGTTCGATTATTACTGTTGCCACTCCTGCTGTAAAGACTATTGACAGAAGCTATATCACGGATTTATCGGATCGCGCAATGAGAGATGTCATAAACAAAAACTATGATAGTGCTATTACTAAATCGAGGACATTGCTTGAGGAGGTATTCTGCTACGTTATTGAAAAGAGAAACAAGGTGCCATCAGAAAGTGGAGATATAGGAGTACTTTATAATCAGGTTAAGCAATTATACAATATGCATCAAAGCAAAGATATGGATAAACGAATCAACGGGTTGCTTTCAGGACTTGAAAAAATTTTATCGGCAATAGCTGAAATGAGAAACAAAGGAAGTGATTCTCATGGTGTTGGAGCGAAGCGAATCAATATAGCGGATTATCATGCTCGTTTGTTTGTGAATTCTGCAATGACAATGGCGGATTTTATTTTATCTGTTGGAGAGAATGCTTTTAATTATGTTAAGAATCCAGACAAGGCAACGGCAAAGAATAAAAGAAATAGTTGCTCATCCTGAAAAATATATGATCACACATTAGTTTTTATGTTTTTACACGTATTGACAGATGAAGCAAAGAGAAAATTTATTCTTTAAATAAAAATTGGAGGGTATTTTATAACTGCAGTATTGATTAGTGTTTCCCAGAATAATGATAGTTATGTTATTATTCTAGGATTGTGGTTGAAAGGGGATTTCAAAATGCGGGCATTTGATAATCATCTATTAGAATTGTTATCGAGTCATAACGTAACTTTTTTTATTCCTCCATATCAAAGAAATTATGAATGGGATAAGGAACAATGTGAAGTTTTTTTGCACGATATATTTGAAACAACAAGAGCTAATAGACAGGGAAAAAATACGGAACACTTTTTTGGAACTGTTACCTATTTTCAAGCTGAATCATCTGCATGGGGACAACCTGCGACTCTTGTATTGATTGATGGGCAGCAGCGTATTACTACAACGATGCTTTTTCTAATTGCTTTAAGAGATACCATTACTGATAATACTGTTGCTGATAGTATAGAGTCAGATTTTTTGAAAAATAAAAAAGTAGCTGACAATTCAGAATATAAAATTAAGTTAAAGCAGGTTGAATCAGATTGGGCTATTTATTGTGATATTATTCTTCAAAATGAAATACCGGAAAAGAAAAAATTATCGGCAGTATATAGAAATTATGCGTATTTTTGCAGAGAATTAACCAGATTAAAAGAAACCAATAATTTAAATCTTACTGACTTAATTAATTTGGGATTAATGAAATTTTCTGTTGTAACAATTGAATTAGAACCAATACGAAATAAATGGGAAAATCCACAGGAAATCTTTGAATCTATGAATTCACTTGGTAAGCCATTATCACTGGCGGACTTGGTTCGTAATTATCTATTGCTTGGTAAAACGCCGACGAAACAAAATACTCTTTATAAAAAATACTGGATGCAAATAGAAGAGCAATTACCTAACCAGACATCAAATTTTATTCGTGATTATATGCAGTTAAAAGGAAATAAATCATTTAAACAAGCTACAGAAAAAAACTATAAGGAACTTTATGCTAACTTTAAAGAATTATTTAAGAATACAGAAATAGAAGTCCTGCTTTCAGAATTAAGTGAATATTCTTTTATTTATTCTTGTATAGTTCTTGGAACTGATTGTGGAAGTAAAGAAATTAATCATCAAATTGCGGATATAAAAACTATTGGTGCTACTACTACTTATTCTTTCATTATGGAACTCATACATCGTTGGAAACAGAAAAAATTTACCGACAAGGATTTATCAGATATTCTTGATGTTCTTATTATTTATCTTATTCGTAGAAGAATTGTTTCTCTTACAATGGCAGAAAATAAAGTATTTCCAACGCTTATTAGTAAAATAGATGATGTAGAAAAAGCTCTTGATAAGAAAAATTCCACATTTGACATTTTTGCGAAACAAGAAAATAGTCTTCGGTTACCTAATGATGTGGAAATGAAACGAATTATGCAATCTATGAACTTTTATAATTTCCGCCTTGCTAAATTTTTATTCTCTCTTGTTGAAGAAAAAATTACAAAGGCAAGACCTAATAAAAATGATTCAAATTTGCAGGTTGAACATATAATGCCACAGACCTTGGATAAAGCTGGAAAATGGCAAATAGATCTTGGCGCAGATTATGAGAATATACATCAAGAGTATATTAATAATATCGGCAATCTTACGCTGATTAGACAAAATCAGGAATTGGGTAATAAATCTTTTTCTGCCAAGAAAGTTATTTATGAAAATAATGCTGGTTTGCAAATTGCGAAAACTAAAATTACAGATCAAGCATATTGGAATAAAGAAAGTATTATTAATCGTCAAAATTGGATCATTGATTATATTTTATCCAACATACTACCTATTCCAGATAAAATGCGTAGGATTAATAACTTTGTCATATCAGGTGGGAAACGTCTTTCTTTTTTGGAATTGCAGATTATTGGACAAAATATTAATTATATTAGCGATAAATCTATTGTAGCAAAGATCATAGATGATAAAAAAGTCGAATATGAAGGAACAGAATGGTTTTTAACAACTTTAACGCGAGAAATAGAAACAAGAAAAGGAACAGTTAATGCTTCTGGTGCTTATCAAGGGGCACAATACTGGGAGTATGATGGTGTGAAACTAGCCGATATTATGTGATTTTAACCGTAAAATAATTTACCTAGATCAACTGTAGGATGTTATTGTTTTGATCACTTTGTGTTTCAACGTAATCAAGTAATAGTAAAATTGATTATTGGAAAAATAAAATAACGTATCACAGAAAGATTGGCATAAATTTGTCCATGAACAAAAAGAAATTGATATTACAAAAATGATTGATGATGAAAAATTAAAACCAGATGAAGTCAGAAAATTCATCGATAATTCATTTCGTGATGGGATGCTTAAAACGACCGGTACAGATATCGATAAACTAATGCCGCCTATTTCTCGGTTTGGGGGAGATATTCGTGCAACGAAAAAGCAGACGATTATTGATAAATTGAAGAGCTTTTTTCACAAATATTTTGGGATTGTTTGAATGGGTTAAAGAAAGTAACTTAAGTTTTTGGTTGGTAATAAAAACGAAATATAGAAATTTTATATAATAATTAGGTAAATTTAATTAAATATAAAAATATTATTTTAGTGATATTTGAGAAAATTATAGTTAAATGATTTGGTATTATGTTTTTATTATGGAGATCGGCTATGAAAATTACACGCTTATTAATAAAAGGATATAAATTATTAAGAGATGTGACTTTTGAAGTTAATTCAGATATTAATATTTTTGTTGGAGAAAATGATTCTGGGAAAAGCACAATACTTGAAGCTATTTCTATCCTTTCATCGGGGAAATTACATGGGTATGCATTTGATAAACAAGTTAAGGCAAATATGTTTAATGATATTTTGCGAAAAGAGTACAAGAATTCATTAAGAAGTGGGAAAACTGTTAAGGAACCACCTAATATTATCTTTGAAGCTTATTGTGATTCTGATGATGTAATTTATTCTGGTACAAATAATGAACTAGGAAAAGATTGCCCTGGTATTAGAGTTGAAGTTGAATTTGATGCTACCATATATGAAGACACATATAAAAAGTTATTGCAAAATGGTGAAATATATGATATACCAGTCGAATTTTATAAAGTGTCCTATAAATATTTTAATGGTAATTTAGTTTTTTATCGTTATTGTCCAATTAAAGCTGCATTTATTGATACAACAAGAAAAGATTATTCATATGTTGTAGATCGATTTGTATCTGAAAATATTACAACATACCTATCACCTGAAGAACAAACTAATTTAAGTTCTGCATATAGAAAAAGTCGTAATGAGTTTCATATAAATGAAGTAGTACAACGATTAAATGATTCTGTTAAAGAAAATGTTCATATTGCAAATAAGACATTAGCTATTGATTTAAAAGAAGAAGATATTGATAATTGGAAACGGCAAATGTCCGTTGTTGTTGATATGATACCGTTTGAAAATATTGGTTTTGGTAGTCAAAATACAATCAAGGTTGAACTTGCACTTAAAAATTCTGAAGATCAAGTTAATCTTGTTCTAATGGAAGAGCCAGAAAATAACTTATCATTCGCAAATATGGCTCAACTTGTACAACATGTACGCAATACAACTGGTAAACAAGTTTTTATTTCAACACATAGTAGTTATGTAGCAAATAAACTAGATTTAGGTAATATTTTCTTAGTTTATAATGGTAAAGTTACCTCTTTTTTGCAACTTTATGAAAATACTAAACAATATTTTATTAAACTTCCGGGATATGATACATTGCGTTTTGTTCTTGCAGAAAAAGTAATTCTTGTCGAAGGGCCAACAGATGAAATGATATTGGAGAGATGTTATCTTGATGATCACGGACATTTACCCTTAGCAGATGGAATTGATATTATTGTTGTTGATTCACTTGCATTTAAACGGTATTGTGATATTGCAGTATTATTATCAAAAAAAACAGTTATTGTTACAGATAATGATGGCGATATTCAGAAAAATATACAAGAAAAATATGCGGACTATTTGGATAAAGACTATTTGGTTTTCATTTATGAACACGATAAAACTCTCAATACAATTGAGCCAAGTGTATTGAAAGTAAATTGTATTGATGCTAAGCCAACAGAAGCGTTTAAGAAAGCTATTTCAAAAAACAATTCGATGATGGATAAGTCAATTGGTGAAATAATGTCATTTATGTAAAATAATAAAACTGAATGGGCTTTTAGAGTGTTTGATAGTACGACACCAATTGTTTATCCGAGGTATATACATGATGCACTTCAACAATTTGATTAGAATATCTGCGGCTGGTTCCGGAAAAACATGGGGAATTTGTCATGATGCGTTGTCTATTGCTGCAAATCCACTATTTCAAAGCAGAATACTTATGGTAACATATACCAATAAAGGTGTTAGTACAATTAAGAAGACAATAAAAAAACAGAATAACGGAATATTAAGCCGAAAAATTATTATTTGTTCATGGTATCGGTTTCTGTTAACAGAACTTATTCGACCATATCAAACGTATATTTGTGGAATTAATGAAATAAAATCTTTTGACTTTTCTCATATGTATGGTGTTGGCGCAATAAATTATGGTAGTAAAGGCCAAAAATCTAGATATATAAATTCACATGGGTGTGTTTTGGCAAATCAAGCAAGTGAGCTTGCTTATTTGCTTAACAAAAAGAGCAGAGGAAGTGTAATTCATCGTTTAGAATTAATTTACCCATATATTTTTGTGGATGAAGTACAAGACTTAGTGGGGTCTGATTTGGATATATTGGATATGATTATGACCGTTAATATTGGGGTTGTATGTGTGGGAGACAATAAACAGGCAACATATAAAACTCATAATACAAAAAAAAGAACTAAGCAAAGTGGTAAAAATATATGGGATTTTTTTATCAATGAGCAACAACAAGGAAAAGTAAAAATTGAACAACAATTAGTTAGCAGACGATTTAATAATAGCATTTGTTTGTTTGCAAATGCCATTTATCCTAATGCTAATAATATTACTACATGTATGGTGGAAGAGACAGGACATGATGGAGTGTTTCTAATTGCTAGAGATGATGTAGCATCTTATTTGTTATATTTTAGGCCAGTAGTTTTAAAATACGATAGTAGAACAAACACAGACGATCATCTCTCTTTTAATTTTGGACAATGTAAAGGAGAAACATTTGATAGAATCCTAGTTTTTCCTAATGGTCCTCTTATTGATTTTCTTCTCAAGAGTGAAACATTGAAGGCACCAGAAAAATATTATGTTGCGGTTACCAGACCTCGTTATAGTCTTGCTATTGTATTAGATCAACTACCTCCACATATTCCTTCGTTTTCTTTAACCAATGTCCAAATAAATGGAAAAGCAATACAAGTAATGCAATATGTTCCCCAAAAATAAATAGAATATTGAGACAATTTTTGACTGTTTCGATTCCGGTGAGCTCGGTTTGGCTATGGCTACCAACATGAAAGCATACAGACAGTATTTCCATAGAAGAACTCAAAATCCTCGCGTAATAAATGGTCTTTGTGTAGTAGACATTGATTATATGCTGAATTACATGATGTTGCAAAGGTTACAAGATGGAGTATTATGTTGGAAATAGTTTACTATTCTTAATATTTGTTCAGGAAAATGACGTCTATCTAAAGCAGATATAGTTATGAAAGGATGGATAGTTCCATGAAAATTAATATTGAAAATTGCAATTGTATAAAAAAGGCGGAAATAGAACTTTCGAAGAATACTTTAAATATAAAATATGGTTTAAATGGAACAGGTAAATCTACTATTAGTAACGCAATATATGCTAAAAGTTTAGGAAAGGATGAACGGATTCAAGAACTTTTGCCTTATGGAACTGATACTACTAATCCAGATGAAATGCCGAACGTAGGAAATTTGCCGTTTTCTAAAATCAGGGTATTTAATGAAACGTATGTAAATCAGTATGTGTTTCAAGGAGATGAGTTTTTGAAAGATTCATATAGTGTTTTCTTGAAATCAGATGAATGTGATCGGTTAACAACACAAATAGAAAAATTACTATCTGAATTACAGGGGATTTTCCAAAATTCTCCGGCTATTCGGGAATTAAGAAATTTTCTTCCGGAATATTTTAATGCGGTTAAGTATAAAGAGGCGGTGTTGGGGAATTTATAAAAGGAAATGGTGGAGGGTTTGAAAAGTATCCTGTTTTAGATTCATATAAACCGTTTTATTTAAAACGCCCGATGTCAGAAGTTTCTCAATGGGCCAAATGGAGAAATGAAGGCATTAAAGAAATTCATGGGGATAATTGTCCTTTTTGTACAAAAAAGTTAGAAAAAGACATAGAACAACAGAATCAAGTTATTGGCAAGGTATTTAAAAATTCTGCACTATCTGTAGCAAATGCAGTTTTAGGATATTTAAAAAAAGCAGTTGAATTAAGATATATAAACGAAGATGCTATTGAAGCATTACGAAGTTACATAGGAAATCCTGGTAAGTCAGCAGATCTTTGTGCGGAACTGGAACAGTTGGCAACGGAAACCAATTATTTAGATGAAAAGATAGAAAAAATATGCTTATTTAGGCCAATGAATGTTACACATGAACAATTGATGGATATAGAAAATAGTTTGGATAATATGTTTATAGAAGAAAGACAAATATCAAAATTTTATAGTACGACATTTATATTGGATATTGTGCATCAAGTAGCTGAGAAGATTCAACATCTTAAGAAGAATACGGGAAAATTGAAAGGACTTTTTTTACAGCATGAAGCAAAATTAGATTTGTTGATACACACAAGAAAGGAAGATATTAATCAATTTTTTGCATTAGCTGGTTTCCCGTATGAATTTTGTTTGGATAAAAATGGCGAGGAAAAGGCAATGGCGTATCTTGTCTCCGCATTGCATCCTGAACAAAGTGTTGAAAAGCCTGAAAAACGATTAAGTTGGGGAGAAAGAAATGCATTTTCATTAGTAATGTTTATGTTTGAGGCAATAAGCGATGATGCTGATTTGATTGTATTGGATGATCCGATATCATCATTTGATCAAAATAAGAAATTTGCGGTGATAAGAAGAATGTTTGATAATCAAAAAACAAGTTTCAGGGATAGAACTGTGATGATGCTTACACACGATTTACAACCGATTATTGATTATATACAGGGTAGCTTTTTTAAGACATATGGCTTAACTACACCAGTGGATGCAAAATTATTACAGAATATTGATGGTCAGATAATCGAATACGATATAACATCAAATGATTTAAAAAATACGGTAGAATTAACTTGCGAAATAGCGGAAAATGATCAGGAACAAATGCATGTTAGAATTGTGAATCTAAGGAAATATGTAGAACTTATTTATTCGGATTTTACTACTCAGCCAATCTATGATGTGCTTTCGAATATAATTCACGGCAGAAAGGAAGCAACAGATAAAGAAGGGAAAAAATTAGAGAAGTGTGTGTTTGATATGGGTTATCAGCAATTACAGACATACATAAAAAATAAAAGTTATGATGATATCATTATGGAATTATCAACAACAAATCTTTTACAAATAATCATAGGAGAGGGAGAAACTTACGAAAAAATAATAGCAATACGGCTGTTATTTGAGCGTCAAGAAAACTTAATGTTTTTACTGAGAAGAAAATATCCATCAGCTTGCAAATTTCTTAATGAGACGAATCACGTTGAAAATGATTATATATTCCAACTGGATCCCCGAAAATTTTTCAGTATTCCAGAATATTATTTGAAAGCAATAAAAAGTTTTATAGGTGAAGAAAAAAATCGTATTCGTACAAGTGGAAATTGAAATGTCTATGGTATAATTATAATTTTTTAAAAAGCATGCAGAGCGGGCTCTATCCGGTGACAGATGTTTTGTTCGAATCTGTTCTTCGACGTGACGTAAGAAATCATGGGCTTATACCAATTTGAAAGAAATACGAGAATTCTGTTTTCTCTGTTAACGAGATTCTTTCTATGTCTTTTTATCTGTCCTAATTCATTTTACAATCAACCGTTTTAAAATTATTATATTTTTTTTATTAGCAAATCAGGGGATTGCGAGGTTTTGTTTGATAATCGGGTCAAGTGACAGAATGGCCTTTAACTATTGGAGGTTAATATGAATGCGATAGAAATAAAAAATTTTGGCGTGATATATCCACATCAGGGAGCAAATCAAAGAATTCCATATGAACATCAGTCGAAAGCGATGAAAAATTTAGATATTATCAATCAAAAACCATCGTATAGTACATTGATCGTTCTGCCTACAGGCGGCGGTAAAACGGCGACTGCATCAACGTGGTTGTTGAAGAATGCAATCGACAAGGGGAAAAAGGTTCTCTGGATCGCACATCGGACATTACTTCTTACTCAGGCAGCTGAATCGTTTATGGGAAATGCTTATCACGAAGTCATTCCGAATATTTCTTCCTTTACCTATCGAATAATATCAGGCAGTCATGATCGTGCTATACATATCGAACATGGTGATAAATTACTTATAGCCAGTAAAGACAGTCTTGGCAGAAATCCTCAGTACTTGGATAAATGGCTGGATGGTGAAAACGAGATTTTTCTTGTTATTGATGAAGCACACCATTCCGTTGCTAAAACATATCGCAAAATTATTGATCACATACAAAACAAAGTACCAAAACTTAAAGTTATCGGTCTTACGGCGACTCCATTTCGGACGGCCGAACAGGAAAAAGGTCTGCTTGGCAAGATTTTCAAAGATGGTGTTACTAATGGAATTGTTGATACTTCCGGTATTACGTATGATATCGGATTGAAAGATCTTATCAATAAACAAATATTGTCACGGCCCTATTTTGAAACAAATAACACTGAAATCTCATATGGCGATGCATTGGGGAAAAATGATTGGGATAATATCGAACATCTGGACATATTGCCTAAAGACATAGAAGACGATATGACCACCAATGCTGTTCGTAACAAGGTCATTGTTGATAAGTATAAAGATAATCAAGAAAAATATGGACAGACAATTGTTTTTGCAATCAATGTAAATCATGCTATACAACTTCGCAAACAGTTTGAAATGGCAGGAATCAAGGCCGCCTATGTTGTATCCGATATCAGGAATATGGATACCGGAGTTACAATTAGCCGTAAAGATAATGAAAAAAACATAGAAGATTTCCGTGAAAAAAAGATACAGGTACTTATCAATGTCAATATATTGACGGAAGGAACAGATCTACCACAAACACAGACAGTCTTTTTGACTCGGCCCACTGTTTCTACTACGCTCATGACACAGATGGTGGGACGCGCGTTGCGCGGCGAAAAAGCAGGAGGGACAAAAAATGCATATGTTGTTTCGTTTTTAGATACATGGAAAGCACATATTGCATGGGCAAATCCAAACAGTCTTTTTGGTGATCACGATTTTGTCGACAAACCTGCAACGCATAAGGAACACATTCTGCGATTGATCGCAATATCGAAAATCGAAGAATTTGCAATGATGTTGGACCGTTCCGTTGATACGCAGGAACTTCAGAAAATTGAAAGAGCTCCGTTTATAACAAGAATCCCGATTGGTATGTATGCATTCCAATTTCAGGAACAGGGTAACGAAGATGAAGAAGGCATGGATATTTCCTATCAGGTTATGATATATGACAGTACAAAGGAAGCCTATGAATCTTTAATGGGGGTGTTGCCGGATCTTTTTGAAAATTTTGGCGTTAATGATAAGGAGTACCTTGATGACACTGTTTTAAATGATATGGAAGAACAATGCAGGGAAACATATTTCTGCGGAGATATGATACCGCCATATGTAAAAAATGACGTTATCAGTATTCTGAAATATTATGCGCAAAAAAGTGTTGTCCCGCAATTTTATCCTTTTGAGGATATCGACAGGAACGAACTTGACGTTAGCAACATTGCTAAACATATAGTCGATGAAGATATGGGTCCTTCAAAGCAAAGTGCATATGTTAATGAACTTTGGGATAAAGGCGATGACAATTTACTGCGTGTGTTTTTTGGGCGAATTAATTATTTTATGGATCAAATAGAAAATGAGATACACAAGTTGACGATGCCGCAGCTTTTTGAAGAGGACAATAATGTAAAATATGGTACGAGAAAATTAGAAGATCTTTCGTTACATGAAATAGGTGAACATGATCCAGAATACGAAAAAACATTGCGTGACGGAGCATTTGAAAAAGCAAGAACCGCAGATGGTCAGTATCAATGTGCCATCTGCGGCATAAAAGGGGAAAAAGTTCTTTTTCAAGTTGATCATATTGTGCCGCTTAATAAAGGCGGAAAATCAGAACCGGAGAATTTACAAATACTATGTCGGCAGTGCAATGGTAAAAAAGGTGATCAATAAATGGAAGAACTATTATACAGTGCACGTGATATAGCTGAAATTATCAATAAATATGATGTAAAGCTTTCCCAGTCAATAGAAATGCTGAATGCATTTTGGAATAATGGATTGATTACGTATTTGCAGCCGGAATATCGAGATAACAAAATGCATTTTGTTAAAGAAGTGTCATACTGGTGCGGTTATTTTTCTATGCCGGATAAATTTTCTGACGAAGCGCCATTATTGCAAAAAGATTTTTTGGCATGTGGCATTGATGCGCAGACAGAAAATTTGTTGAATAATGAGTACGAAAATCTCGAACCATTTTTCAAGGAGTTATATCTTCGGTTACGATTTATTGAGAAAAAAGGATATGTAGTATTGAAACTGCGTACGCTGTTACATCAGTATGGATATCAAAGACGGACACAAGGACTTGTTGCATATTTCAAAGAGTGTTTGTACTTTTATCATATTTACACATATTTACGTGCCGGAGAAAAATGTGATATTGCGCATATCAATATTGATGATATGATTACGTTTAGAGTAATATAGAGAAATAGTTTCTTCTGATGATGAAGTATCTTTTGAAGAAGATGAAAATTTCCCATTTTAGATATTTATAGTGCAATAATTTTTTGACTATATAAATTCTTGATTTTATATCAAAATTGTAGTAATCTATATATAGAAAACGGTGTGCTGACACCTTAAAAATCTCACACTTATGCAGGACGTATGGGCCTGTGGTTGGAACGCAACGATAAAACGTTACATAAAGGCAGGACATATGGGCCTGTGGTTGGGGGACAACGATAAAATCAGCATTAAAGACTGTATGGAAATTTTTCATACAGTCTTTAATATTATAAGGTTGTAAATGGGAAAATTGAAAAACTATACAGAAAATGAAGCAATAAAAATATTGTACAATTCAGCACAAGCATATCAAAAATATTTAGTCGATAAATCATTTTTAATCATTTATAAGAAAGAAAATACGTATTATCATACAAGTGTCTCATTCAATAAGCAAAATTTCAGACACCTGTCTGGAATTATAACGGACTATCATGCTGGCAATTTTTATAAACTATGTATGGATAAGAGACTTCCGCCTTCATCGATTTCTTTTAAGCGCGATGGGAATACAAATCGCAAATTAATGATACTTCCGGCTATGACGGAGATGTTTTGTCATAAATGTTGGATAGGAACTACTATACATAACGACATATCTATTGAGTCAGATTATTTTGTTGGTGATACAAGGTGTGTGTTAAGCGTTGGATTTAGATATGGAGAAAACAACACAGATTATCCGGTTACTTTATTATATAGATCACTCAGAGAAAGTGTTGAAACGCCGTATAAGGTATATGCAATCCTCGTTAAAAACAGAGGGGAGAAATTATATAAATCAGATATAAACTATTACATAGATGCTGATTTTAATATAGTTGAATGTAGGAATCAAGATTTTTATCAATTAATTAATGGATTTTGATACTTATGCATGGAACTTATTTTGTACATGTCCAATACGAACGTGAAAAATTTTATGTTGTATACGATTAGGATATGTGAGATATACTTTCTTTATTATCGTGTGAAAACAGAAAAGCGATGGTATAGCAGGTGCAAAAGGTATGAACATTATCTGTGTAAAAACAACGTAGCCTATTTTTTCTGCTTATGAAAAATTAAAATAAAATGCTCCTTATGTGCTCCTTAAGATGACAGTTTCATACACAAACATATGAAAACAGATAAAAACAAATAGCAAGAGGAGATCGTGCATGTACAGAAACTGCGGCAGTATGTGGCACGGAACTGGATTTCGTTAGCACCGCTGAAATTACGAACGATCCCTGTGTCAGCAAGTGGGATCGGTACCTGTGAGAGTAACCATCGGATATACAGTTACCGAATGAAGAAACAAGGGCGTCATTGGAGTCGGACGGGAGGCACTGCGATGGTGAAAGTGATTACGGCCATACGAAACAAGGAATTAGATCAGGCGTTTGTGGGATGGGCCAGCGGTTTTACCGCTCCAGTAAGTCGGACCTTCCGAGGGACGATGAGACGGGTCATGCGGAAGATTCCCTTTCAAACGCATGTAGGGGTTCATCACGGGTGCATTCGCAATACTGGCCCGGCCAGCAGTGCCATAGGGAAGTTAGCTAAAAGCTTCTCAACGCCTGCATTTTTGTAAAAAAGCGAAGTCGATGAGGCTAGCTATTATCTGGGTCAATACATTTACCGAGAACTTCTTGACACATACCAGTGTCATTTTAACCTTGAAAAATTATTACTATTATGGTATTATGCTTTCATGGCAAAAGATAATATCACCCTTGTGTGAGTTATACTTTTTAGCATCGTAACTATCATATTATGTTTTTTTATCTGCTTGGATTCATATTATGAACCGAGACGGAAAGGGTAAAATCATTAGAGGGATACGTATGTCCTTTCGGTCTGTCCGGGAGGACTTTTTCTTTTGCCCAAATTCTATTTGGGAGGTTTTACATTGAAAAAAATTTGTTCATTTATTGTAAAAGATATGGTTTTTTTTATCCTGCTTGTATCTTTTGCCGCTGCTTGGCAGCCACTATGGTTTACTTGGATTGGGTCTAAAATCCCCTGGCTTTTGGGTATCGTCATGTTGGGGATGGGAATGACATTGAAAGTAGAAAATTTTTGTGCTATTTGGCAGCATCCCCGTAATGTTTGTATTGGTTTCATAGCACAGTTTATTATTATGCCCACTGTAGCTTTTGGATTGGTGAAACTCTTTCAATTACCCGCCGAATTAGCTGTCGGTGTTATTCTTGTTGGTACAAGTCCAGGCGCAACCGCTTCAAACGTTATCACTTATTTGGCTAAAGGAGATGTTGCCTTATCTGTATCTATTTCTCTGGTTACTACGTTACTTGCTCCTTTAGTAACGCCAATGTTAACTTGGTTTTTAGCAGGTACATGGATTGATATATCTCTTACTGCCATGATAGCATCTATTGCGAAAATTGTATTAGTACCGGTTATATTCGGATTACTTATTCATTATTTCTTAAACGATTTTACACAAAAATGTATACCTTATTTACCAGCTATTTCCGTAATAACCATTATTCTGATTGTTGGAGGCGTGGTTTCTTTAAGTGCTGCCGTTCTCTGGCAAGTAGGCATAGTTATTGCCGCCGTGGTTATCTGTCATAATCTATTAGGCCTAGCTTTGGGATATGGTGCTGCTACCCTATTTCACATGACACCTCCACAGGAAGCCACCATTGCCATCGAAACCGGCATGCGAAATTCCGGGCTGGCAGTATCCTTAGCAATGTTGTATTTTACTCCGGTAGCTGCCATACCTGGCGTCATCTTCAGCATATGGCACAACATGTCCGGATCACTTATTGCTACATATTTTGCACGACGGAATCAGATAAAAACTTCAACTATGTAAACAGTTATATCATACTAATATTAGGTGCCCTGATGTATACAAGCAGATAAATCTATCAGAAAAAGAGGATTATATCATTATGGAAATTTTACGCACTCTTGAACAGATACAAACATTTAGTAAAAAATCAAAAGAATCAGGTAAAATCATTGGTCTTGTCCCAACTATGGGAGCATTGCACGAAGGACATTTATCACTTGTAGAATATGCCCGCAGACAGTGTGATGTAGTCATTGTATCAATCTTTGTGAATCCCGTTCAATTCGGTCCTAATGAAGACTATACTATGTATCCTCGCTGCTTTGCGCAAGATTGCGAAAAGCTACAACTTGCCGGAGTCGACGCAGTATTCCATCCTACTGCACAGGAAATGTATCCAAACGGTTATTGTACCTATGTAATGGTAGACGGAGAAATAACACATACCTTATGCGGAACACAACGTCCCGGCCATTTCCGCGGAGTAGCTACCGTAGTCACGAAATTGATACATTTAGCACAAGCCGATAAAGCTTTCTTTGGTCAAAAAGATGCACAGCAAGTAGTTGTTGTACGTACATTTACAAAAGATCTCAACATTCCCTGCTCCATTATCACGGTGCCAATTGTACGGGAGACATCCGGATTAGCACGAAGCTCACGGAATCGATACTTGTCACCTGTAGAAAGAAAAGCAGCCTGCATTTTATCACAAAGCCTCCGTCAAGCCAAAGATGCATATATCCGCGGTAATCATAACGCTGATTCGTTGAAACAGCTTGTTACACAACATTTGCAAAAAGAACCACTAGCTTTGATTGATTATGTTTCTTTATATACTTATCCAGGACTGGAACCTATACAAATAATTTCCGAGCCATGTCTTTTAGCAATCGCTGTACGTATCGGAACTGTCCGTCTTATTGATAACGTTATACTCGGAGGTGATCCGTTATGATGTATTGTATGCTGAAGTCTAAAATCCATTGCGCTTCCGTCACGGAAGCGGATCTGCACTATATGGGTAGTATTACGATAGATGCCAACCTTATGGAAAAGGCTCATATCTTCTCTAACGAACGTGTCCAGATCACAAATAATAACAATGGGGCACGTCTGGAAACATATGTCATTCCCGCTCCAGCAGGAAGTGGCGTGATCTGTCTAAATGGGGCCGCCGCACGCTGCGTACAACCGGGGGATAGTATTATTATTATGGCGTATGCATTGATGACAGAAAAGGAAGCCTGTTCATATCATCCTACTGTAGTAATGGTCGATCAAAATAACCAGATCAAGGAAATTCGGATGTTGGAACATCCGCAACAATTAGACTAAGAAACTGAAATAAGGAAATAAACGCTATATATCAAGCGTGTTATTATATGCCTTCAGGTGGCATCATAATAGCTACCTGAAGATGTTTTATATCATAAACTATACGTGTCACGATGTCACATCTGTCACCAAAAATAACACCCCCTACCAAATAAATTCAATATGGCAACTATAATACATTATAATATTTTTAAAAGGGACATATGTATATTCTTGGCAGACATGACATTGTGACACATTCATAATACTTGTTCAATGACCTGTATCCGTTGATCAGCAGTACACATATTAATCCCCTGTGCTGCATACGCTTGCTCTTCTGTAATATGCGGTAAAAGCTTTAATTCATCCCTATATTGCCCGGCTAACATTTTTTTCGTGATTTTGTAGCCCGTATGTAGCATTCAACCTTCCGCGTTCCATATGAAAAAGTAGGGATAATTGGTTAAAAGCTGGCATGGCCTGTATGACGTTAATTATATCTCCCACTGTCTGCAAATATACATACACACCAGTATCACCACTCATCGGCAAACATCCTGTACCGGATGTCTGTTACACTTGATAGTATAATCTGCCCCCCTTATAAAGGCTTTAACTTTTACAAACGCTTTTTTCATCCATCTTAGTATTAATAAGATAAAATCAACAAGACTCAGCTTAAGGCAGAATTTATTTGTAGCGGATTCACTGTTGAAATGTACAATATGCAGAATCTGCACTCAACATTTTATTACAATGCTCTTTTTATCTGATCATATACTGTTGCATCACTAAGTTAATTGATTCAGTTTATTTTTTGGTTCTTCTCCATTCTCCACTCGTTTTATATTATTTATAAAAAAATCATATCTTTTTTTGTGGAATTTAAAACCATCCGGCATACCTGCGGTATGGGGAGTGAGTATCACATTACTGAAATCCCGGAGTTCACTGTCAAAGGAAAGTGGTTCAGATTCAAATACATCCAGACAAGCACCTGAAATATTTTTGTTTTTTAAAGCCTCTATCAAGTCTTTTTCATTGACAATTCCACCGCGGGCGGTATTGATAAAAAGAGCTGACCTTTTCATTTTTTTAAATACTGACTGATCGATGATATGCTTGGTTTGTTGATTTAATGCGGTGTGCACACTCACAATGTCTGATACCTGTATAAGATCATCAAAATTTGTCATTTTCACAAAACAGCCTGAAGGAATAACGCTGCTTCTAGAATAAGCCAACACGTTCATTCAAAAAACCTTACAAAACTCGGCTAATTTTTTACCCACAGCACCTAACCCAATAATTCCAATTGTTTTTCCTTTTAACTCACTTCCCGTATAGTCCAACTGTTTTTCATCCGTTTTGTTTTTCATAAAATCATTGAGATACGGGATATTTTTATAATAAGACAACATCATAGCCATTACATGTTCGGCAACTGCCTGTGCATTTACTCCGGCTGCATTGGCAGCCCAAATACCAAAGTGAGTACAGGCATTGATATCTATATTATCAAAACCTGCTCCAGTCTGTACTAATTTTAAATTTTTTGCCATAGACAGCAATGCACTGTCCACGCTAATATGCTCCGGTATCATTACATCACAGTCTTTTATATGCTGCAGTACCTCCTTCCCCGGCGGAACCATTACAACATTCCAATCTGCCGGAAAATAACGTATAATATTTTCCTTTGCTATTTTGGTGAAATACCCTACGATAAGAATTTTCATAGCGAATTGCTCCTCTTTTCTGGTATACCACGTTTTTTAAAAATGCGTTTGATACTTATGATTACAGATTTATCATAAAGTTTCCACTTTTACATTATCCCCTAATTCTTATATGATACTCAATTATATCTGAAAGTTTTTAAACGGAATACATTACCTATAGGCAGCACGTACAGTACGTATTCCACGGCAATGTTTATATGATGTAATTTCCTATGTAATCAATATATTTATTATCTAGGTCTTCTCTTTTTTTTGCAACACTTTAACTATAATTTTTTTATTATTTTCAAACAAGATAATTCTGTGTGATGTAAGAAAAAATATTGTTTATCGAAAAAAATTATTGTTGTATAATAAGGATTAATAGTTATCGATAAATTTTTTCATTTATTTTAATTGAACAGATAGGAGGTCTTGTTTTGGATAAGCAGTTAGTAGAAACATTACGTCAGCAAAATCCGTTTATATCTCTGAACGATATTGTGTATTCGATTTTACTGCAGGAAATTGTCAATTTTCATATCCCCCCAGGTACAGCCATTAATGAAAATGCAATTGCTAAGAAATTAGAAATCAGTCGTTCCCCCATCAAATTTGCACTGCTTCGGTTGAAAAAGGAGGGATATGTAAAAAAAGATAATAAATACCGTGTAGCCGGTTTTTCCAACAAAGAATACCAAGATGTGAAAGAATTGTGTTTTCTTTTAGAATCCTATGCAGCCGGCCGGGCTGCTTTAAACGTAACCGACCAGCAGTTGGAAGAACTGCAGAAAATAGCACAGCAAATGCATGATATTTGTCATCATGCTGATAAAGAAGATCCTGCTACTCTTCATCGGCAAATCATAAAATTAGAATATGCTTTCCATATGAAATTAGTTTCTTTGGCAGATTCTCCTTTATTGTTGGATTTATATGACCAGATTAAATACAAATTATTTCGATATCGCAGCTACATCATCTACAATCCGCCGCAAGAATATTATAAAATTATAGAAACCGATCATCTACTAATTTGTCATATTTTAAAACTGCATGACCGTGAACTTGCTGAATCAATGCTGCGCCGTCATTTGAATTTTTTTAATAATCATTTTATAAATCTTTTTCACCTAGAAAAATAAGACTATGACTTATAAAATCCATAAAAAATATACTGTTAGAAATAAGAATTTCTAACAGTATATTTTTTATGGATTTTATAATTTTTTAAACAAATTTTAGAAGTCTCTGGTTACAAATTAAGAAATTAAATTATTTTTGCACAAATTTTGACACAAATTTTACGAAGTACTATCATTGATTCATAAAAATCATTTCGTATATGCATATTAATCATGTTCAAAGTTTCCTTATAAGGAATTGTGTGCATTATTTACTTCTTGCTGCAGCAAGAAGTAAAATAGATGTTTATATGTACTTTTTGTTTTCGTAATAGGAGGTATTTAAAACATGACCAGTTTTGCAAAATTTGTTAAGTTTTTGACGAAATACGTTACGGTATGGGTAATTCTTTGCGCAATTTTGGCATACTTCTTCCCAGCTCCATTCAAACCATACGGCGGTTCCATTTCCTATTGCCTGGGCATTATTATGCTGGGAATGGGACTCTCTATGACGCCTAATGATTTCAAGCTGATCTTTTCACGTCCAAAGGATGTTATCATTGGTGTCGCTACTTTGTATATTTTTATGCCTCTTGTCGGCCTGGGAATCGGAACAGTTCTTGGTCTCTCTCCCATGCTTATCGTCGGTTTTGTATTATTAGGTTGCTGCCCCACGGGAACAACGTCTAATGTCATGACCCTCCTGGCAAAAGGGGATAAAGCCCTATCTGTAACGATTTCCAGTATCAGTACAATTATTGCACCTATTCTTATGCCTGCCATGCTGCTGTTTTATGTCAACCAATATGTATCGATCGATACAATCGGTCTTTTCCTCAGTATTGTAAAAATCGTAATTATCCCTATTGTATTAGGGCTTTTGATACATAAGATATTTAAAAAACAGTTACCTGTAATTTTACAAGTAATGCCGCTGTGTACAGTGTTGGCAATTTTAGGAATTATCCTAGTTGTCGTTGCATTAAACGTAGAACGGCTGCAAACAGTTGCCGGCATGGCAGCTTTAGCATTAGCTCTCTACACATTAATTGGATTGATCATCGGTTACGGAGTATCCAAACTGTTACGTATGCCGCCTGCCAAGGGAAAAGCTATGACGTTTGTCGTAGGTGTTCAAAATACGGCATTAGCCGTCACATTGGGTGTTACCTATTTTGACCCTCTGGCCGCTATACCGGCAGCTATCGGGGTAGTTTGGACAACTGTATTCTGTTCCTTTGTCGCTTCCGTCTGGGGAAATCGAACACCAGATCCACAACAGGAAAATATCAACAGCTAAATTTACCGTACTATCCATACGGTTTTCATGACAAGAGTTACAATTCAATAAAAGGAGTGTGTATGTATATGTCAATGTATAACAAAGTATCAGATGAATTAGTGCAGGAGTTAATACACGTGCTGGGTAACAAGAGTGTAACAACGGATCCGGAAAAACTAGACGTGTATAAGACAGATGAAGAAGGTAACTCGTACTGGTTCCACACACCGGAAGTTGTGGTGTTCCCAGAAACGACCGAACAAGTCGCAGCTGTCGTAAAATTAGCTAATAAATATCTTGTTCCGGTTACTCCTCGAGCAGCTGGTTCCGGTGTAGCTTGCGGTGCTATTCCTGTCTTGGGCGGTATCGTTATAGAGTTAGATCGCATGGACAAAATTCTGGAAATCAATGCGGATAATATGTATGCCGTCGTACAAACCGGTGTCCGCACCAGTGTCATTCAAAAAAAAGTTAACGAACAGGGAATGTTGTATGCCGGAGACCCCTGTAGCGCTGACAGTTGTCAAATCGGCGGAAATGTTGCTACCAATGCCGGCGGCAATAAAGCCGTCAAATACGGTACGACACGCAACCAAATTTACGGTATGAAAATAGTGACTCCTACGGGCGATATTGTTGATGTCGGTGCCCGTCTGCAAAAATGTTCGACCGGTTATTGTTTGGAACAACTGATTTGCGGTTCTGAAGGCACATTGGGCATCGTTACCGAAATTACACTTAAATTACGCCCCCTGGCACCTTATAAATTTGATTTAGTTGCTATTTTCAAAGAAGACGAAAAGGGATTTGCTCTCCCTAACAAGATTCTTAAAGCCGGTCTGGAACCGACAAGTATTGAATACATGGATAATAAAGCTTTAAACATGTGCAGTAAATTCTGTAAGGTCACACTTCCTCATCTCGATGAAGGCTGCTGCTATGTTATTATTACAGTCGAAACATTTGATGAAGATGAATTAGATAAAAAAATGGAAAAACTCAGCGATCTATGCGACTCTATGGGGGCTGTCGATGTTATCCAAGCTGATGATCGTATTTGGGGATGCCGCCGCCAATTTGCAGAAGCCGCCCGAGATATTGATATCATGTTCGTTGCAGAAGATTTTGTCGTACCTCTCGATAAAATAGCAGATATTACTGCTAAAATACCGGGACTCGAAAAGAAACATGGTATTTATAGTGTAACTTCTGCACATATTGGTGATGGTAATATTCATGTACTGCCATTAAATATAAATAAATTATCCCCCTTAGAATGGATGAAAAAAATGGAAGGCTTCCATGAAGATCTATTCCGTGAAGTATATGCCATGGGCGGTAAAATGTCTGGAGAACACGGTATCGGTTATAAAAAATTGCATGATTTTAAGCGTTGTACACCAGAGGGTGAATACAAGATGATTTGTGCTATCAAAAAAGCGCTGGATCCAAATAATATTTTGAATCCTTTAAAAATCGTAGATGTTGACGCAAAATAATTTTTTTAAAAAAACTTTATATGTAAGATTTATTTTAAGAATGAAACGTAAAAAACAAACAGGACTGAGCGGAAACGAAAAATGGCATTTCGTTTCCGCTCAGTCCTGTTTATTAAAAATTCTGCAGTATACGATGTAACGGATGTTTCCATCTTGAAAACATCGTTACATGATCGAACACGGTACTATATAAAGCACCGTGTTCTTTCAGTTCTAAAAAAACGCTATTTAAATGATATAATCTGCACCCCTTCTTTTTCAATTAGATAATTCATATGATTTAATTCCACTGCTGTAGGTGTTCGAAACATATTTTCCGGATATGACATATCTAATTGTTCATATTTATCCACTCCATAAGAGTGGTATGGCAATAATTCTATTTTGGGATCCAATATATGTTGTTTTACAAATCTTGCTGTAGCAATAATATTAGCATCATCTCCGTTAACTCCCATAATAACCGGAATACGAATCACAAGATCATTGCGAAATTGACCTAAACTGGCAATGGTACTTAAAATATGTTCATTATCACGCCCTGTATAGTATGCATGTTTTTTACTATCCATATGTTTAATATCAACAAACAATAAATCAATATACTTCAATATAGACTGCACTTGATCAAAATCAAATGTTGCACTTGTTTCCATCGCTTGATTTAATCCTATATCATATACTTTCTTAACCAGTTTTTCCAAAAATTCCGGCTGATTTGTACATTCTCCCCCTGAATAGGTTACTCCTCCGCCAGACTGACGAAAATAAGGGATCTGTGGTTCTAGTTGTGTGATAACATCCTCAATCGTCCATGTCGATACCGTATTTTTTCTTGCATTATCCAGACAAGCCGGTATACAGCAACCACACCCATCACATTGGCTTCGCACAGCTTTATTATGCAAATCAAAATCTAAATGGCGAGGACAGACAGCCGTACATCGTCCGCACGCTGTACATAATGATCCTATGTACATAATCTGATTATGCATCGTATATCCTTCCGGATTCGCGCACCATTTACATCGAAGAGAACAACCTGCAAAAAATATGATGGTACGAATTCCTTCTCCATCATTAACGGAAAAGTGCTGCAGTTGCAGCACTTTTCCGTTAATAGCTGACATGTTCACTCCTGGCAATAATGGAATCCTGCAGCGTCTTAGATAGATGAACAAACTGCGTACTATACCCGGCTACCCGCACAAGCAGATCCTTATAGTTTTCCGGATGCTCTTGCGCTTCCCGCAAGGTCTTAGTCGATATCGTATTAAACTGGACATGAAATGCACCCATATTGAAAAAACTTTGAATAACTGCCGCCAAATTACTACGTCCTCGTTTGGTATCTACAAGGCTATGACTTAACCGTATATTTAACAACGTGCCGCCGGAATGGACATCTTGATTCATTTTAGCTGCCGACTTCATAGTTGCTAACGGAGTAGACGTATCACTTCCCGCAAAAGGTGAAACTCCTTCAGAAATCGGCTGCCCCGCAAGTCTGCCGCAAGCTGTTGCGCCTATAACTTTTCCTGTCGGAATAAAATTAGATATTCCCATAAAAGCCGAAGTAAACGGATTACCGTAAATATCGGTGTACGCATGCGTTGTTTCATAGTAATGATTTGAAATTCTCTGGGCAATTGTATCTACATAATCACTGTCATTCCCATATTTAGGAACATGTTGTGCCATTTTTCTTAATCCTTCATACCCAACCCAATTTCGGTCAAGAGCATCAAAAATTTCGTGGAGTGTACAGACCTTATCTTCAAACACAAGTTTTTTAACAGCAGCCAAACTATTGGCCGTAACTGCTAATCCAATTCCTGTCAATACAGGTCCAATATTATATTTTGCTCCGCCATTAACCATATCCTTTCCTTTTTCCAGACAGTCTTCGGATACTGCCGAAAAATACGGACGAGGAATCATTTTTTGCTGCAGTCGCTGTGCTACCAGGGATGCCGTAACAGAAATACGGATAAGATTATCAAACTGTTCAAAAAAAGCTTCTTCCAGTTCTTCGTATGTTTTAAAATTGCGATCTTGATGAATAGGTAATCCCATCAATTTTCCCGTAAGGCGGCTTTTTCCTCCATTGGTAGCGTACTCAAAAGCCCCGCAGAAATTTACATTAACCGTACTTGTCCATTCAAAAGTCTTGCGGAAATGAGGTACAACACAGCCGCAGTTATTCCAATCTCGTGCATCTTCCGTATCATACCCCAGGTTTTTCAGCATTTGATACCCTGTTTTATCACTGTGAATAGCCGGAAAACCTGTCCCTTGGGCAACTAGTTCCATAACCGCATCTATAAATTTTTGCGGACTATCTTGCGAAATGCGGACAGACAACCCGGGTTGATGTGTTTTTACCTCCGAGGTCGCCTGCAACGCTAAATAGCTTAATTCGTTGGTCGCATCCTTGCCGTTGCGATCACTCCCGCCAACCGTCAAATTTTGAAATTGATTATACCCGGCAAAAAAATCTGCTGTATTAGATGAAATCGTCCAAACCCATTCTGATAGCTTCAGCCAATAACACTCTATCAATTCCAAAATACCGGCATCGTCATGTAATCCCTGTTTTTTGTCATAACAATAATACGGATACATATATTGATCAAATCGTCCGGGGTTTAACGACAACGGATTTTCCATAAGAATTCCGCCTAATTGATAAAACCATATCATCTGCAGTGCTTCCTGGAACGTTGTCGGCGGCATCATCGGAACTTTACGGCAAATAGCCGCAATATTCTGCAATTCTAACTTACGAACAACGTCTGTTTCTTTACCTGCCATTTCTTCCGCCTTATCCGCATATCGGCTGGCAAGAAGAATCATTCCTTGACTAACCAATATAATAGATTGATAAAATTCATATTTTTCTAAATCAGTATAGTTTGTAAGATCTAAAAACTGTAATTTATTATTACAATCATGTATAATTCCCTTAAATCCTTTTTTAAATAAAACATCTTCATAGTCAGGCGTAATTTCTCCGACAGATTGCCGCCATTTTGAATCACAGTCAACAATCCCCGTATCCACAGCAACTTTTGCTGTTTCACTCGGAATTTGTTTTAAAAAGGCTTCTTCCAGTGACTTTCCCTCCCAATACGGAAATATATTCTCACGAACAAACACACGCTGTTCATCTGTCATTTCGTACGGATCTTGTACTCGAACAGAAAAATGATCCATTTCCTGATCCACCCACGTCCAGGAAAATTCAGGAGTCAATATCCCGCATTTACGAAATTCACCAACCGCACCGACAATTAATTCTCCTGAAAATATAGTAACAACTAATTGTTCACATACCGCCTTAAATGCCAAGGCCCGTCGTATAGCTTCTGATTTTCCTTCTGTTTTTTTATAGGATTCCGTCCAGATTCTGGCTCTCTCGTATGAAATCGACGGTTTATTATTTATGTATTCATCTTTAGCCTTTTGTACCCGTTTTGTCAACATAACAAGAACTCCTTTAAAGGTCTACATTAAATGCTTTATAACGTTAAATATACTTTATAACGTTTATGTCATGTACTATAACACTTGGGATTTATGTTGTCAATTAGTATTCAATTCCATTGCTATATTGGAATCATTATTAAAAAGAAAAACCTTCTATAGTAAGTATTGCTACCATAGAAGGCCGCTTGTAGTATATATCAATATTTTATAATGTTTTGAAAAACAACCTTGTCTTGACCATAATTAGCATAACTGTGAGAAACATTAGATTGAAACTTTATTTTTGAAGGTGCCTCTAATATAAATGTTTGTGTATCCACCATAAGTGTCAACGTTCCCTTTGTAACAACAATATATTCTTCTATAAATTCACGATGGGAATCTGATTTATGCACTGTACCCGGTAACAATATGATATAAAGATATTCGAAACCATTGGCCGGATTAAATGGAAAAACATTATATAATATCATATTGTTTCCTTCATCAAATACTGGTTGCAGATCTTCTTCAATATTTACAACTTTATACTCTTGTACTTTCTCATTAAACAATGTGGATAATGATAACTTCATTCCTTTAGCTATTTTCCACAATACAGAAATTGTCGGAATTGACACGCCACGTTCAATCTGACCTAACATAGTTTTGCTAACACCAGTCATATCTGACACATTATCCAATGTCAAATTTCTGTCAAACCGAACTTTTTTTAATACACGTCCTATTTCTTTTATCGGACTATTGATATCTTCTCCACTATACATTCATATCCTCCTGATAGTAAAAACATTTTTCCTAAAAATAATAGTACCATATTATCTATTTAAAAAAAAGTAAGATACTATACTTGACTATATCTCTTTTTTATTATATTGACAAATGCCTCTTCCAACGGTTATAATTTCATTAGAATTATGTGACTGACGGAAGTGGAGCAACCACATGAAGCATAATTCCTGATAAGCCGACCGTCTGGGCAAAGGACCAGATTTGTCGGTCTTTTTTTATCATCTATTTAAAATAAATAGCTGTATAAGAAAGGGGTATGCACATGCTGCATTGTCAGGAATGGAACGGATTTAACGGCAGGCTATGGAAAGAAGAATGCAATGTACGGGATTTTATTCAACACAATTATCGAATTTATGATGGAAATGCCGATTTCCTGGAAGGGCCTACAGAAGGAACAAACAAACTCTGGGCTAAACTGCAGGAATTGCAAAAAGCTGAACGAAAAAACGGCGGTGTCCTAAAAGAAGAAACGGAAATCGTCTCCAGTTTAACTGCCTATGGTCCCGGTTATATTGATGATCAATTGAAACACTGGGAACAAATTGTCGGGCTGCAGACAGATGAACCGCTAAAACGTGCTTTTATGCCTTACGGCGGTATAAAAATGGCAGAAGAAGCATTGGAAATGTATGGCTATACACTGAATCCATCACTTCACAAAATTTTTACAGAATATCACAAAACACATAATCAAGCTGTTTTCGATGCCTATACAGAAGAAATGCAAACAGCGCGTCACACACATATTGTCACCGGTCTTCCAGATACATACGGACGCGGTCGTATTGTAGGCGATTATCGCCGTATAGCACTTTACGGAATAAACCAATTAATTGTGTGGAAACAAGAAGACAAAACAAATTGCGGTGACGGAGTAATGACGGACGACGTAATTCGACAGCGCGAAGAACTTTCCGAACAAATCCGTGCACTTGAAGATATGAAAAAGATGGCAGCTGTTTATGGCTTCGACATTTCCCATCCTGCAACTACGGCAAAAGAAGCAGTGCAGTGGCTGTATTTTGGCTACTTAGCTGCCATCAAAACCCAAAATGGTGCTGCTATGTCTGTAGGTCGTATTTCCACATTTTTAGACATTTATATTGACCGGGATCTTCAACGCGGCATACTCTCAGAAAGTACAGCACAAGAACTTATTGATCACCTGACGTTAAAACTTCGTATGGTAAAGTTTGCACGTATCAAGTCCTATAATGAACTTTTCTCCGGTGATCCCGTTTGGGCTACATTGGAAGTGGCAGGAATCGGTATGGATGGCCGTTCTATGGTAACGAAAACAGATTTTCGTTTTCTCCACACATTAGAAAACATGGGACCTGCTCCAGAACCCAATTTGACAGTTCTCTATTCATCCGCTCTTTCTGATGCATTTAAACGGTACGCTGCCAGTATTTCTGTAAAAACCAGTTCTATTCAGTATGAAAATGATGATGTCATGAAACCCGTATGGGGTGATGATTATTCTATTTGCTGCTGTGTTTCAGCTACACAAACGGGCAAGGAAATCCAGTTTTTCGGAGCTCGGGCAAATCTGGCCAAAGCACTGCTGTATGCCATTAACGGTGGTGTAGATGAAAAATTCGGGATACAAGCCGGACCGGAATTAGCGCCAATTACATCAGAATATCTTGATTATGATGAAGTGTTGAGAAAATACAAGCTCATGTTGGATTGGCTGGCCGGTTTGTATGTCAATGTACTGAACACCATCCACTATATGCATGACAAATACTATTATGAAGCCGCAGAAATGGCGTTGATCGATACAAATGTACGCCGTACGTTTGCAACAGGCATTGCAGGTTTTTCTCATGTTATTGACTCTTTATCGGCAATCAAGTATGCCAACGTTCGCATTATCCGTAATGATAAGGGACTGGCAGAAGACTTTGCCATAGAAGGAGATTTTCCGAAATATGGAAATGATGATGACCGAGCTGATGATATCGGTATCTGGCTCTTGCACGAATTTATTACAGATGTCCGCAAAAGACATACCTATCGTAATTCTGAACCTACAACATCTATACTGACCATAACATCTAACGTCGTATATGGACGTTTTACAGGAAATCTTCCTGATGGCAGACGCGCTTGGACTCCTTTTGCTCCCGGAGCAAATCCCAGCTATGGGGCCGAAGAAAATGGAATGCTGGCTTCTTTGAATTCCGTTGCCAAGCTTCCTTATATTTGGTCGTTGGATGGTATTTCCAATACGCAATCCATGAATCCCGAATCTTTAGGTCATACCGATACCGAACGAACCGCTAATCTCGTCCATGTCTTGGACGGCTACTTTGACCAAGGGGCACACCATCTAAATGTCAACATCTTTGAAAAAGAAATGCTGATCGACGCGATGGAACACCCTGAAAAGCCAGAATATGCTAATTTAACAATTCGTGTATCAGGCTATGCTGTCAAATTTATCGCGCTTACCCGGGAACAGCAACTAGACGTTATTTCCCGTACATTTCATAATAAACTCTAACTAAAACCATAGCCCTGAATAGTTTCAGGGCTATGCCATTTGGAACAAGAGGAGAAAAATGGCTGAACAACTTACAGGACTCATTAATTCGACAGAATCCTTCGGAGCCGTTGATGGACCCGGTGTGCGTTTTATTGTATTCATGCAGGGATGCCATATGCGCTGCCGGTATTGTCACAATCCCGAAACCTGGAATACTCACACAGGTACAAGAAGGACACCGCAAGATGTATTGCAGCAGGCATTACGCTATAAGTCATATTGGAAGAACCACGGCGGTATCACGGTGAGCGGTGGTGAAGCCTTGCTTCAATTAGATTTTGTGACGGAATTCTTTCGATTATCAAAAAAGCAAGGTATACATACCGCGTTAGATACTTCGGGAAATCCCTTTACACGAAGTCAACCCTTTTGGGGAAAATTTAAAAAACTTTGCGAATTTACCGATTTATTTATACTGGATATCAAAGAAATGGATGAAGAAAAACATAAAAAATTAACAGGACAAAGTAATGTCAATATTCTCGAACTGGCAAGCACATTATCAGACTTTGGTAAACCTATGTGGATTCGCCATGTTCTTGTACCCGGATTGACTGATGATGAAGAGGGGCTGCATCGCATGTCCAATTTTATAAAAACCTTAAAAACGGTAGAACGAACAGAGATTCTGCCGTATCACACATTAGGAGTTCCTAAGTGGGAACAGTTGGGTATTCCCTATACATTAAAAAATATGCACTCCCCTACGGCAGA
>Ga0183095_10600_pt2 | contig 45949 bp, 46 predicted proteins | sample BioMet4_FD_130346 | JGI IMG/M metagenome (GOLD analysis project Ga0183095, IMG submission 130346) | Microbial communities from bioreactor (seeded with sewage sludge) at LBNL, California, USA - Biofuel metagenome 4 (v2) (version 3) | ecosystem: Engineered > Bioreactor > Anaerobic > Unclassified ...
TGGTGTTTATATAGGGGGAATGCTACCCGATGGCAGAAAGGCGGCGTGCCTACGGGCCCCGCCGTATTCTGGGAATACATCATGTCTACTTTCGAAGAGCTAGGGGTACCTGCCGTGCTGGCCGGTGCCGCCCATGCCATGGGTTGGGAGGGGCCGACGCCCATTCAGTCGGAAGCGGTGCCGGCTGGGCTGGCCGGTCGCGATATCATAGCACGGGCCCAGACCGGGACTGGCAAGACCGGCGCCTATGCGTTGATCCTGCTCAGTCGGATCGAGCCCCGGCATCGCTCCCCGGTTGCGCTGGTCATCACGCCGACCAGGGAACTCGCGGTGCAGGTGGACGGTGAGTTGCGTAAACTGGCCAAGGCCACCGGTCAGGTCAGCGTGCCGGTATACGGCGGAGCGGGTATCGGGATGCAGGCAGACGCACTTCGGCGCGGTACAGATCTCATTGTCGGTACGCCTGGTCGGCTACGGGACATGAACGAGCGGGGTCTGCTGGATCTCTCTCAGGTAACGGAAGTCGTCCTTGATGAGGCCGACCGTATGTTGGATATGGGCTTCGAGGAGGACCTTGATGCCATCCTCGGTCAGCTTCCCTCCGAGCGGCAGACCATGATGTTCTCCGCCACCATGACGGATGGTGTCGACAGAATTGCCCAGGAGCGTCTGCACGATCCCCTTGAGGTGGATGCCTCTGTTGATGCACCCGTCACCGGGCTGACCAAACAGTACTACATCATGCTCCAGCGTGATGAGAAGAAGGACGTTCTTTACCAGATTCTGAACAACGGGAACCCGAAGGCTATCGTCTTTTGCGCTACAAAGCTCATGGTCGAGGAACTTTACGAGGAGATGAAAGGCGACCGTCGGGTCGGCACTCTTCACGGCGATATGGCGCAGAAGATGCGCGAGCGTATCACCCAGCTGTTTCGGGAGAATCGGGTGTTAGTCCTGCTGGCCACCGATGTCGCCGCCCGCGGCATCGATGTAGCCGACGTTGATCTCGTCATCAACTACGATGCGCCGACCGACCCTGAAACTTATCTGCACCGTATTGGTCGTACCGGCCGCGCCGGAAAGGAAGGTGTTGCAGTGACGTTCGTCACAAGCTACTCTCGGCGCATGGTTCGTCAGTATGAGTATGAGACGGGAACCCGTCTGCGCAAGGTGCTCCCCGACGAACTCGAGCCGATTGAGGCCGATCATCCAGTAATTGAGACTCCGCGGTCGGTTCGGCGCACCGGCGGGCGCATTCCGCACAACCGTAGTGATTACGATCGGATCTCGCGCGGAGAGCAGGCTGTAAAGCAGGCGGCCGGCGATGTTTCGGCAGGTCGTTCGGTCCGCCACGAGCGGGCGCCCGAGCGCCTGCCCGAATTCACAGTCATCGAGGTCGGCTTAGGCCAGAGCGACGGGTTCAATCGTACTCAGATCGCTGACTTCGTGAAATCCCACGCGGCCCTCGGCGAGGATGTGGTCGGAAAGGTTGGTCTCGGCAAGAGGTCTTCGTTCGTCGAGGTCAGGACCGCGGCAACCGACCAGGTCATCCTGGATCTAAACGGCTGTATTCACAATGACCGTCCGGTTGAGGTAAAGGTCGCGCCCGAGAAGAAGTCATATGCAGAGCGCTCCTCGGAGCGGCGGCAAAGCAGAGAACGGAAAGAGCGCGCCGAGTAAAGCAGAGGGGTTAGACTCCACGTCCGCTCTGTTTTTTTAAAAGTGAGGACGGGGGCGGAAGCCCCGGTCCTCTTCACTGCTGCATCAGTTCGGCGACGTAGGCGGTCGGATACTCCTTACCGTCAGTATCGCCGAGGATGGTGAAAGTTCCGTTTGTCGGATCGATGAAGCAGCTCTCGACCGCGATGAGTCCATGATAGTCTAAGAAGGAGATCTCGGCATGAATGTATTGGTCCTTTATGCCGAAGCAGCCGATCATGCTGTATTCTGTCCCGTCGATAGTGACGGTGCCGGCGAAGGCATTCCGATATTGACTGGTGACCGTCAGTGTCATCTGGCCGAAGCTGCCGGTTGTCCCGTCGCTCTTCATAGTCTGGATGCCGTTGGCGGCCCAGCTTTTGTCGGTCATGACGTAGGAGATTGGCATGGTTGGAACGCTGCCGTCGTAGGTGTAAATCCGCGTGCCGGCGGCCATGCAGTCGCCCGAATCGCTGTAGTCGACGAAGTCCAGTTCGAGCAGACCTTGGCTCAGGGAGACACTGTAGGTGATGCCGGTGTCGTCGATCAGTATCGCACGCTCGTTCTGCATTGATGAGAGCGTGATATTCAGGCCTATGACCTGCTTTGTGACGAGTTTGCCGTCAACTTCTCGCTCCATCGTCCCTACGATGAACCGGGAGCACCCCTTCTGTGAGAGAATTATATCGGTGTCCCGCAGGGCATACTTCTGGCCGTTGTAATACTGGAACGAGAAGCCGTCTGGTGATGTCAGCTGCTTTTCAGTGCTGTTTCCAGGTAGGGGTAGCTGTGACATTCAGACCGTTGTTCTGGTAGACGACATAGCTTACTGTAGCCTCGCCGGCAGCTGAGTATTCGGTAGTATAACCGACCAGGATGTGGTCGCTGGAAGCTGCCGAAGAAGTTGACTGCGGTCCAATCGCTCAGAACAGTGCTGAATTGGAGATTGTCGTAGTTATAGATGCCCGAGAAGTGGCTAGAGCCATAGGTGCCGCAGATCACACCGTTACGAAAGGTGTATATGTTCAGTCCGTAGAGGAAGTCGGTGACTTTGATCTCTCCGGTGTTGTCCAGACGGTAGCTGCCATCATCGTACCAGTATCCGGTTGGATCGAAGACGTCAGCCGACCCATTCTGCAGTATGCCGCTTATCACTTCGGAGTAGCCGTATTCGATGACAAATCATTGATCGAAGATCAAATGACTGCCGGCGAAACAGCCGGTCGCGTAGGTGCTGTTTTCATTGTTTGCGGCGGAAAAGCCGATACAGACGGGGTCGTTGCCGTACAGGTAGGGCGGTCATCGGCAGGACTCTGCCGTTCACCGACAGGGTGCCGCTCAGTAGCGAGTTATACTGATCTGTGAACTTCAGAGAGATGTCACAGTAGTAGTGAGTGTCTTTGATCGGCATGGTCATGTCCTCGTAATTCCAGACGGTGTTCTTCAGCGTCATCTCGGTGCTCGGCGCCGCGAGTACGGCGTTGTTGCGGGTGTAGACCCGCTCGACTGCGGCCTGTTTTCCGATCAGAGTGCCAGTGTCGCTGATCATCGTGGTGCGCAGGATGAGCTGGTCGCCCTCCAGCAGGATGCTCCAGTTCTCGCCGTTGCATAGCAGGTAGCCGAGCTGGTATCCGTTGATCCGCTGATTGCTCAGGACCGCCGTGTATGATAACTCAGTCATGCTGTCGTCAACTTCCTGTTCTATCGTGCCATAGAAGACTGCGCCCTGCTGAGTGGTCACAGTGAAGGCGGTGCCAAGAAGTGATTCCAGATTGCCGTCGATTACGGCTTCGGCGTCATTGGCCTTCCATATCCCGCTCAGGTCGGCCGGCGTCAGATTGTGGCAGCTGGTATCCGGTCGGTGGAGAAGACCAGATAGTAGGAAGCCTGACAGTCGCTGCTCTTCTCGGTGGTTACTGCATACATCATGTTCTTGTCGACATAGCCCGTGAACATTGCGACGAGGCCGCTTGTCTCGGAATTGAAGGTGATCTGGTCGTCACGGTAGGTGCCGTAGATCAGGTCGTTGTTGTAATAGGCGCCGAAACTGCCGGTGTTGGAATTGTAAGATTGAATCGTAAGGCCCCAATCAAGCAGTAGCGAATCGTCTGTCGCGGTGTCCGAGCTGACGTATTCGCCGTTTGAATAGCCCCAATAGCCTAGCTGGTACCAATGGCCGGTGAGTTCTCGGCGGTCGAGTCGTCAGCATCATGTATGGTTAGGCCGACGGCGGCCAAGCTGCCGAATACGATGATGACGGCCGCGACGAGAATGATGAGTTTGTTTTGGCTGTTCATTAGAAGAATACAATCATTAGATTTGTAGATAAAACGCTTCCTGAATGACGCAATCATCCAACAAAAATGGGAAGGGGGCTGTGGCCCCCTCGGTTTCAGCGTTCCCGAAGCGTGATTATGTAGGCAAGAGCGTTTCCAGCAGTATCGCTGTGGCCGTACAGTGTCAGGCTGCCGGTCGTGAAGATCGCGCGGTCGCTCTGGAAGGCGATATCATCTATGAACGAGACGCAGGCCTCGCTGGTTGCTCCGGTTGGGTCCAGGTAGCCGACCAGGGCGTATTCATGACCGGAGATTGTCACGGTGCCGGAGAACACATTCTGGTACTGATTGTCAATCTTCAGGATGCATCCGCTCAGACTGACCCGAGTGCCGTCGGCGGCAATCGCCGTGCAGCCGCCAGTCTGCCAAGTGGTGTCAGTCAGTTTCTGATAAGTCGGCAGTACCGGCGTGCTACCGTCCTTGGTGTAGGTGCGCTGACAGGCAACACGCTCGAGCGTACCAGTATCGGAAACGCAGACTGAACTGACATACAGTACGCCGTCCGCTGTCGTAAGGTGGTAGATGAGACCGGTCTCATCCACGACTGTCGCCCGGTCTGTTGAACCGGAGTTGAAATTATCCAGCACGCCAGTGAATGTCTTCGTCGTCAGTAATCCAGTGACCTCCTGCTCCATGGTTCCATAGACGAAAGCAGAGGAGTAGGAATGCTGGCTGACGGTGATCTTGGTTCCGAGCACGGCGGTCTTTTGACCGGCGGCGAAGGTGTAGCAGTAGCCGTCTGGCGCTGTCCAGGTACCGACCAGCGAACTGGCGGCCGTACTCAGGCTGGTTCCTAAGAGCAAGCGATCTGTGAAGAATGAGATGACAGCGATACATTGGCCGTCGCTGGTGTAGCGGACCTCGTTGGAGATGAGCGTCTGTGCACCGGCGAAGTAGCCGACGAAGCTCTCCTGTGTACCGTCGCTCAGTTTTGTGCAGAAGCACAGAGTGCCGTCGGTGTAGGTTCCGCTCACGTAAGTGATCCCGTAGCGGCCCCAGAAGATCCCGTCCTGGACCTTGAAGATATCCAGGTTGAGGCCGTCCAACATCGATGTGCTGCCATCTGCGCTGATCATGCTGCACCGGCTGACGTTCCAATATCCGGTCGGGTCACTGGGACCGGCCTCATTAGTCAGACTGATGATGGCAGAGGAGTTCGTATTGTCGTTGCTCCATTGGGTCAGTTCAAGCTGGTGATCAGCAATCAGTCCGCTGAAGTAGTTGTCTTCCACGCCGGAGGTGATAAAGCCGATCATGGCCTGGCCTTCGCCGTAGCAGTAGCCGCTAACATTATAGGTGTGACTTTGTGAGACGAAGGTGCCCCAGAAGATCGGACCGTACTGATTCTCGATGTTCAGGCTCATCGACTCATAATAGCTTATGTTCAGGATACCGGCATAAGAGATATTGTATCCGGCATAGGTCCAGGCTTTCTCGGTGAGTGTGGGAACGGAAAGGCCATCGCCTGTACGGCCATCGGGCGTATAGCAGCGTTCGACGGCATAAGTGCCGTTCGTTTCGTTACTGTCTACCGTGACTAAGATGAGACGGCCATCCTTGGCGAGGAAGTTCCAGTTATTGCCCTCACATACCATGAATCCCTGCTGATAGCCGTCAACCGTATTCGGAGTGAGTGCGAAGAAGAATTCACAACTGACTGCAGTACCGCCGCCATCCAAGTCTACGGTGCCGCGACCGACCATGCCTCTCTGTTCGGTCACGGTAAGCGTCGTGCCAGCCGGCTCGGAGGAGGTACCGTTAGCATCTAGCACACAAGCGAGATCGGTCTTCCAGCTGCCAGTCAGGTCGAACAGCGTCGGATTGGTCGCCGTCGCATTGCGGTTAGCGGAGTAGACGACATAATACTCCTTCTGGCCATCTGCTGTATCACTCTTACCGCTGTTAACGCCGTACATCATGCCGCCGTGAACATAAAGGTTGAGCCACTGCGTTTCATCACCGCTGGCGGTGCAAAATGAGAGGTAATTATTGCTGTATGTGCCGTTTACTGCATTTCCTCTGTACAGGGCGGTGACGGTGTGGGTGGTCGAGTCGTAGCTAAGGACGCTGAAATCCCACAGGCTCCGAGAGTCAGCAGTCTCGGTATCGCTAGCGGTATATGTGCCGTCTGTATATCCAAAGAAAGCGATCTGGTACCAGTGACCGACGATACTGGCATCGTCTGCCTGGACACTGTCATTACCCATCTCATAGCAGACTCCGACGCCTGCAATGACCGCAATAGATGCGAGGATTATCAGAACTTTGCTGGAATTATCCATGGTCATGAATTTCATTGATGGTTTTTATTACTTGAGCAGAAGCCTGACGAACTGCTTATAAGGACTTGTTCTGATGTGTCGTAAATGTGGTACGGATTCGGGTTAGTCCTATGGCTCCAAAGCTGGCGTTTTGGTGCGCCGGACTGGCTGAATGCAATGATCGTCCAACTCAGCAACATGCTTTATCTGGAGATTCCGTTCGCGATCGCACTGGTCCTGTTTTGGTGTGTTGATCGTCGGCTTGGTGGGATGGCGATCTTCTCTCTTTCCTTCGGGTTTATGTTCTCTCTTGTTAGTAAGGATCTGTTAACGTTGCCGCGGCCTTGGCAATTGGACGCAGCGATCATACCAGATGCAGATGCCGTGAAGTCAGCCTCTGGCTTCTCCTGCCCCAGCGGGCATGTCGCGACCGCGGTCTCCTCCTACGGGCTACTGGCATACTTATACCAGCATAAGCGCGTAGCAGTGCTTGGGTGTGTGCTCCTGATTGTCATGACGGCCTTCACCCGGCTGTATCTCGGGGTTCATACACCGTTTGACGTCTTTGTCGGCTGTTTTATCGGTTTCTTGGCAGTCGGTGCCGCAGTCCTGCTCTTTCGCTGGATGGACCAGGGAGAGGGCCGTGACCATACCATCTTCTTCATCGGCCTGACGATGGTTGCTGTCGCGCTTATCGCAGTTTACCTGCTCCCAACTGGCTACCTGGACGGCACCGTTTACACTAACTACGCCAGCAACTTCAAGCAGGTATGCAAGTACGGTGCGTTGTCCGTCGGCGGTATTGTAGGATGGTACCTTGAGCGTCGTTACATCGGCTTTGACCCGACCGCACCGCGGAAGATCAGGCGGTTCCTGCTAGGTGCCTTCTCAGATGTCGCAGTCTTCGCGATCATTTATCTGGTCGCTGCAGTGGTAGGCGGTACGGATCTGGGATTCCTCATAGGCGGGCTTGCCATTTCGTTATATGGCTTCGCCGGCTATCCATGGGTGGTTAAGCGCTACCATCTGTGAATATGCGGGTGAAATGCTGTGTCTTGATTACACGAACTGGCCATCCAATACCGTCAATGTGAAGGCTACTCGAAGGTCATGACATGCCCCTGTAGGACTAAAGGAAACACCAAAGGAAAAGGCTCATGCTGGAGATTACAGAAGATATTGACTGGGAACTTGTGTAATTCAGGGAGTTGCTGGTTTCAGCACACACTACACACGGGCTGCCGTATGGAATTTTCTGGCTGATATATGCTAGTCATTGGCTTGCTCGTCTACTGGTTTAGTTGTCGATGTTCATCGTTTACGTTCTCTGCAACAAACTGAGAAGGCATGGCAATTCTGCCATTGAACTGCCGCTTTCGGTAATCGAATCTTTGACAGCAGCTTTGTCTACATGACGCACATCTTGTCTATCAGTGGTTTTACACTGGTTGCGGCAGGCTCTTTTCGCTAGCACAATCTCGCTGGCCAGTTTGCCCCTGGTCGGCCGTATGCCGTCGACCTGATGGTTGCCGAAGGATTCTGAAAGAAGGCTCTGGCGCAGATTGCTGCCGGATGCACTGGGCCTGATCGGCTACGGTGTCAAGGATAGAATGCGCGTTGTTCTATGTGCCCCTCAGGCGTCAGTCAACTTCCAGGTAGCGAAGCCCAAGATCGGCTCGGCTAAATGCCGTTGTTGCGGCTTTTGTGTTCTGCTCTATCATTACATCCGATTACAATTGCGTTAGTGATTCGTACTTTAAATGCCAGACTTGTGTGTGGATGTCTGATTGGTATCAGGTATTTCGACAGTCCAATGCTTTCGTTGCATATCGCAAAAATGGAATCAAATTGCAGAGAACAGATGGAAATTGCGTAATTCTTTTCCAGAGAAGTGTGGTGCTTATGTTTCTGTCTGAATAAAGAAGAGGCCACTTGGGAGATTTGAACTCCCGATCAGCTGATTACAGGTCAGTCGCACTACCGCTGTGCTAAAGTGGCGTTGCCACGCCATAGCTGTGGTCTTTTTATTCTTTTTCCTTCTCTGACTTCGAATACAGGTTACGCAGTGTTCAGAAAGTTGGTTTTCCTGAGCGATGCCAGGTTTCGATAACGACAAATAATCAGGTTTTGGCTGTAGATTCCTAGTTTTGAGGTGCACAAGAATATCAGATAACTTTAATATAATGGAGGTAATCGCGCATCCATTCAACCGATACTATCACGGTGATTTAACATGGCAAACGACGCTAAAAAGGTCATCCGCCTCGACTACAAGGCATACATGGCAGACACGAAGAAGCTCTACGATACGACCGATGAGGCCGCAGCGAAAGAAGCTGGCATTTATAACGAGAAGTACCACTACGCCCCGATGTCTTATATCGTCGGCTCCAAGAAGCTCTTCTCGGCGCTGGATAAGGCCATCGCCGATGCTCAGGTCGGTAAAGAGTTCGAAGTTTCCATTCCCTGCGAAGAAGGAGCTGGTGCTCGGAACCCCAAGCTGCTTGAGACCTATCCGATTCGTGACTTCTACAAACAGCAGATCAACCCCATGCCGGGCATGCAGGTAACTCTGGCCAATCGCAGCGGCACCGTTTTGTCCGTCGGCGCGGGGCGCGTAAAGGTCGATTTCAACAACCCGCTCGCTGGCCACGATCTGTTTTACAAGCTGACTGTCAAAGAAGAGATTACAGCGCCCGAGGAAAAGGCCAAGGCCATCATCGAAGCCGACTTCGGTCAGGCCGATGGTTTCGTCTTCGCTTTCCCGGCCGGAAAGGTCTCTGTTACCCTTCCGGAAATCACCAAGTTCCATCAGGAGTGGCCGGTCGCTCGCTTTAAGGTTGTCTCTGATCTTCGCGAGGCCTTCGGAGTCGACACCGTTGAGTTCATAGAGGTCTGGACTGCTGCCAAGAAGGATGAGGCCAAGACCGAGGACAAGGCTACCGAGCCCCAGAAGGCTGTTCTGAGCGAGTGATGCTGCCAGGCGGGAGTTTTCTCCCGTCTCCAGTTTAATCATTTTTCTTTTTACTTTTCCCACGGACGAGTGGCCTAGCTTGGATATGGCGGCAGCCTCCTAAGCTGCAAGCCGGGGGTTCGAATCCCCCCTCGTCCGCCAGATCATGTCTGCTCCGTCCGTTCTTCATTGTTTATCCGATCGGAACGGTGATTTTCAGTCTGATAGGCGCCGCTGCCGGCCAGAGTTAACTTTGTCGACTCGTTCAATGTTAACTTATGTTTTCGTTTTTGTTTTTTTTGAATAGTCAACAAGCGATGGCAATATTTTAAATAATGATGGTTATATGAATAACTTTAAATATAGATATTCAAAAAAAAGATAAACACATATTAAATTTTGATTCTTATATTTAATAAAAACTATCTATTAGTGAATATATTTAAATATATGACACCTGAATCTTATTTACGATAATGTATCCAATGCGGGGGCCGGCATCATCCAGGTGCCGGAGTGAGGCGAGGGACCTCTAATCCCGGTGTGCGGAATTATCAAAGGGGAAATGAAAAATGACAGAGGACAATGCTGCGACAAAAGGCGGAGGTGGGGCGACTGTTGGTGCGGGTGTAAATGACTCACAGACGCCTCATCTGACTCGTTCTATCGACTGGAAACAAGGTGTAATCATCGCGATGGGCGTTCCAATCCTTATACTTCCTTCTATCTACGATTTGTCGATTAACATCTGGGGACTCAGCGTGCTCGTTTGGACGCTGTCGGTCGTTCAGGGCTTTCTACAGAACTTTGCTATCGGCGAGATGGCAGCGACTTTTGGTGTCGCCGGTATCGGCGGCTGTGTCCAGTACGTTTTCCGTAATGATGAGTATTATAAAGATAAACCAGTCAACTGGGGAAAGTTCATCGGAGCTTTCAGTGCCTGGTCTTATTGGTTCACATGGACTCCAGTCATTCCAATCTTTACATTGATGACAGGCGACTACCTGCGCAGTTATTTCAGTTCGGCCTTCGAAGGGGTTGATAATTTCATGCCCTTCGTTTTCTTAAACAATCCAACCAGCCTGGGAATCATTCTGTTCAATCTGATGCTGGGCATCATCATCTTCAGTACGATCATCTATATCGGTTCTAAGGGGCTTTCTGGTGGTGCCAAGGCACAGCTGTTGCTTGCGGCGATCACCATTGTTCCGCTCGTCATCGTTGTCCTCATTCCGTTCTTCAACGGGAACTTCAGTCTCAGCCGGTTCGGAGAAAACTGGCTTCCGGCAGATTGGAATTGGGAGTTCTCGACCATTGCGCTCGTCATCGGCTGTTCGGCAGTGGCGCAGTGGAGTGCCTGCGCCTGGGAATCGGCGGCTACTTATGGCGCCGAGTACAAAAATCCCGGCAAGGACCTGCCGAAGGCTCTGATCTCTTGCGGTCTGATTTGCCTATTCATGTATTTCTTGGTCTCTTTCTCGACCTTTGGTACGCTGACAGTAAATCAGATCAACAACGTATGGGGCTATGCAACGCTGATCCCGCTTTGTAAGGGCGACTTCGGCGAGATTGGCGGTGCGATTGCTATGATTCTACTCATCTCAGGCATGGTCATGCTCATCCAGACGGCCTTCCTCGGCTCCTCGCGGACGCTGTTCGTAATGAGTCAGCAGGGCAACATGCCGCGGCTTCTCTCACATACCACCAAGACTGGTGCGCCGATTTATGCGATGGCTTTCCAGTTTATGATGGGCATAATTATGATCCCGCTGGGTACGCCGGGTATGATCCTAGCGGCTTCGTCATTCGGCTTCTGTTTTGCTCTCGGCATGGCGATGGTATCATTCATCCGGGCTCGTAAGAACCCGCGGTTCAAGGATGTTCCGCGTCCATGGCGGGCCCCTAGAGGCTGGCTGTACGTAGCTTATGTTCTGGCCTTCTACCAGTTCTTCGTCTTGATTCCATGTCTTGCTTACGAAAGTTCGCAGGCTTACGGGATTATGTCGGTTGTCATCGGGGCGATTATTCTGTTGATCTACATTCCACTGTGGTTCATGTTGCAGGCTTACAATAAGAAGCACTACGGAAGCGCCTCACCGGATGTTCACGAAGGAGAACGCAGTGAGTTCGAAAAGGAGGTCTGAATCCAATCAGGTCTCTTCGTTGCAGGGCGGAGTATCAAACGGAAATCCAAACTTTTTATCTTCTCCGGGGTCGGTTGCAACTGACCCCACATTTTAATTTTCGGTTGTTGACTTTTTAGATTTTTCATCATGTTTATTGACTTGTCATGGGTTAGAATACAAAACTGTTACCACATTGGTTTTATTAGTTGGATGTAGGAATTTGCCCTTATCGCATATTGTTAAATAGTGGTAAAAAGTGCACCGAATCCATTTGACATCCAATTGACTGGTACCTGTTACGACCAGTCGAGCATGTCTGCTGCCCACAGGTGGAGACTGGGTGTCAATCTGGAGAGAGCAAATGACTGAAGAAACAGCAGTGGCGGGAGCCGAGGTCAAACAGACGGCCGACAACTCCCACGAACTGGCCAGGTCCATCGATTGGAAACAGGGCCTTGTGATCGCTATGGGTATTCCGATCCTTATCCTGCCTTCCCTGTATGATCTGTCCGGCAATCTTTATGCGATGAGTATTGCCATCTGGACTATTTCCGTTCTGCAGGGTTTTCTGCAGAATTTCGCAATCGGTGAGCTTGCTGCCACTTTCGGCGTGGCCGGAATCGGCGGTTGTGCCCAGTTCGTCTTTCAAGACGATGAGAAGTACAAGAACAGTCGGGTCAACTGGGGTCGTTTCATAGGTGCTATGGGCGCCTGGGCCTATTTCGAAACATGGCTGCCTGTCATTCCGATCTTCACTATTATGATCGGCACCTATCTGCAGAACTATATCACTCTTTTTGCGGGCGTTAATTCCATCCTACTGAATCTGGCCCTCGGAGTGCTCATTTATGGAAGCATCATTCTCGTCGGCTCCAAAGGGCTGGTCGGCGGTGCCCGTGTACAGCTGTTGCTTGCGGCGATAACCATCATCCCGATGGCCGTTATCGTTTGCATTCCCTTTTTCACAGGTAATTTTAGTTTCAGCACGGTTACTAATGAATGGTATCCGCCATCCTGGAACTGGAAGGGCGATGACATCTGCATGCTATTCGGCTGTCTCGCGGTTGCTCAGTGGAGCGCCTGCGGTTGGGAGTCCGCGGCTACTTATGGTGCCGAGTACAAGAACCCGAGCAAAGACATCCCGAAGGCGCTCATTGCCTGCGGTCTGATGTGCCTTTTCATGTACTTCATCGTAGCCCTCTCGGTCTTTGGGACCCTCGGCTTTGACGGAATACAAACGGCTGGTTACGCAACCCTCATGCCGATTGCTGAGATGGACTTCGGGCCTATCGGCGGCGGCATCGCGCTCATCCTGCTGATTGCCGGAATGTATATGATTATCCAGACGGCCTTCCTTGATTGCGCCCGGACCATGTTCATAATGGCTCACGAGGGCAACATGCCTCGCTTCTTCTCCCGGACCAATGCCAACGGTGCACCAGTCTATGCGATGCTCTTTGAGTTTGTCATCGGCCTGTGTATGATTCCGCTGAATGCGCCCGGTATGATCCTTGCTGGTTCGGCCATCGGTTTCTGTTTTGCATTGGGCATGGCGATGCTGTCCTTCATCAAGGCCCGTCGCGACCCGCGGTTCAAGGATGTCAAGCGGACCTGGCGCGCACCGCGCGGCTGGCTGGGTGTCGCCATCTTCGTGGCGATTCTTCAATTCTTCGTATTGATTCCCGGTCTGGTCTACTACACACTCACAGCTTATGACTGGTTCTCGCTGGCCCTCGGTCTTTCGACCCTGTTCATCTACGTTCCGCTGTGGTTCGTTATCCAGTGGTATAACAAAAAATACCCTGACAAGTACGTTCGCACAGCCAAGGCTAACAAGCAGGAATGAAATCATTTACGATCGGAGGGGACTCCGGTCGGCATCATTTTAATATGTGTGGCGTTTAACTACGCTCTGAGGAAAGATCATGTTCTGCAGCAAGTGCGGAGCCCCTAACAATGACGATGCGAAATTCTGCAGCAAGTGCGGTTCATCGCTTGTACCGGGAATGACGTCAGAAGCAAGTGCCAGTACGATTTCCAATGGTGTATCGGCTAAAACGAATGCGAACGATTGGAAACAGACAAATAAGCCGTGGGAGATCGTCATCGTGGTAAGTATAGTCGTTATAATCGTGGCGATGGTCGGTATTGCCTTGCTCTTGGCCTGAGTGGAGTCATCCATCCAACTAGTTGGTTCTTATTGTATTCTGCTGTCGACCGAGGGTTGACAGGTTGTGCTGGTACTGTGCGAACCGCTTGCGTGTTGGATGAAATGGCGAATGGCTAAATCATGTTTTATTCAACAGGTTCGCCAATACATTTTTATTAAGTTAATCGCAGTATTGATTTCAGGTGTATCATCATGGCGAGGACGAAAGCAGGCGGCAGTATTCTGGCCGGGAGGGCGGTTACCACCGGTAGTGTCTATGTTTGCTCTCGTTGCTCGCATACCTGGGTCGCCCGGAAGAAGGATGGACTGCCGAAAAACTGTCCGAAATGTCGCTCAACTGTGTGGATGCGGGATTATCACATCTGCAAATGCGCCCGGTGCGGTCATCAGTGGGGGACTGTTGACGAGGATCCGAAGCGTTGCCCGAAATGTGGCACTAACCGTTGGAACAAATCGCCGACCATGTACACCTGCCAGAAGTGCTCTTATAACTGGGCATCTAAGCGGGATTGGAAGCCTAAGCGCTGTCCTCGTTGCCGTTCGACAAAATGGGATGCGCCTAACAAGGATGAGGTCAGTCGTACCAAGCCGCGGCGTGTGCCGAAGAGTGGCTTGGATGTGCACACGAAGGCCGAACTGGTGCAACGTTACAGGTCTGGTGCTTCTTGCACGCAGGTTGCAATCTCGACAGGGGTTTCGTTCAGCGACGTCTATGCTGCTGTTCGGGAGAACAGCCCTAACGAGCACGTGCGTGTCTGATGCTGCTCAGCGGCGGAGCTGCAACAGGTCGAACGATGTCATGTTGTCAGGACGGTCCTCGACATTTTCATATGCCAACCACAGGCCGTAATGTTCACCGGCATTCCGCCGGCAGACAACAGCGTATGTGTCAGGATAGGTGCCGTCGGCCAGGTATTGGGCGGCGAGCGCCGTGTCTGCGCACTCAAGCCGCTCAGTATCCGGGTATATTTTCAAAAGGTGCTTGGCAGTCTGCATCAACGCCTGCGGATGCGATACGAGGGTGTTGATCTGACAGCTCTCACGCCGAATGAAAATGCAATGATGGATGGGAACGGTAACGGTGTCGAGAGTAATTATGTCCTGGCGGCCACGAAGAGCCTCGCGGGTCTCGCTGACCGGTCCGGCAGCTATGTTGCTCACTGCAACGACACCGAAATCGGCATCGTTCCGATCAAGTGCGCCAATGACACCGACTGAAGAGATGAGAGGCAGCAACTCGGTCTCAGTCCAGCCGTGTTGACGTGCGAAGGTGGCCGCAGCTTCCTCGGAATTGGAAAAGGGGATCCCCATGTAAGCGATCCGAACAGTCATACAGGGTTCATCTCAGACGTCTTAAAACTCTTTTCGGTGTCGTTAGCGGCTGATGCTGGCAACCCTTATGTAGGTCTGTCGAATAACGCACATTCTACTCCTATGACCGATGAAAGATACGGCAAATGCAAAGTGTGTCGCTTCTGCGTCCATTCCGAGGATGATTGGGCCTGTATGCTTAAGAGTATGCTAGTTCACCCGGAAGACTCCTGCCCGCGGTACCGTCCCGGTTGTTGCGAGAACTGCAACTTCGCCGATATCTCCTTCTCGGAGGTTAATTGTACGGTTTCCAGTGAAACGACCGATATTCTAAGTGTTTGCGATCACTACGATCCGTGCGGCCGTCATTCATTTGACGGTCAGTGAGCCTTCCGATTTCTGGCCCGACTTCCATCAATTGCATTCTTCACGCTCGCCTTGGCGGTGCTGTGGCCCGAAAGGGCCTGTTGGGCTGCATCCGGCACACCGAAATACACTATGTTGTCTGTGATGCCTGTCGTGGTCCGCAGTTGAGGCCGTATGGCTGCGTAGGATTGCTGTAGCAATCTCATGACGTCGTTGACCGTAGCGGCTGTTTCATACAGATTGTGTGCCAGATAATCTTCCCGATTGATGAACCGTGAACAGGCCCGGAGAAAGGGGTTGTAAGTCTCATCGCAGTAATCATTCTCCAAGTCATCAAGGGCATCCATGACGTAAACGGCAGCGGTCAATTCGGTGAAGAGCGTATGCAATGCGGGGGAATCAGCCGGGCCGGCAATCTGCCCCAGCGGTACAGAAAGAGCCCGACCGAAGGCTTCGCCCATAGTTATGGCATCCGTGCAACCCTGCAGTTCCTGCTCATGCAGCGTCTGGAAGCCGGCGCCTACTGCTTCATCATAGTCTGGGTAATCGCGCTCCGCCCGGGCTATGGCCCGGCCGAGTGCTACATTTATGAAATTGCTCTTGAACGAAGGTTTGTCAATTTTATCATCGTAGAGTTCCCACTTGGTAAGGAGGACGGTGTAACCTGCCATTTTCTGCATAAGTGTCGAATCGGCCCGTGGCCGGCCGAAGACACAGAGTGGCGAGTGCTTGGTCCCTTCGAATTCTAGGATGTCGCCGGCGAGGGAATTGAGAATGAGAGTGTTGAAAGTCATGTCATAGTTCACCGTTGCTGTCGCCATTAGGCCGTAGCCGGCCTTCAGCTGATGGCAGGTCTCGCAGTAATACCGCCGGTAGACGCTGAGGTCGCGTGCCGACAGCCGCGGATACATAGGGACAGTGTAGCCGAACATAGATGTTGATGTTCCGAATGGTTCGAACCTTTAATATATTTGTAAAGGGTACGCGGCGCTATCCACAGGCCAGCAATCGGCAAGGTGAATCCAGATGTCACACTCCGTTGATGATTTACTCGCTTCTTACATGAGTCAGTCCCCTTCGTCCTTTATCTCCGAGGCCATTTTCACTGGTCACGAGGAATCTAAGGATTACAACCATGATCACGACGTCGAGGATCATACCGGCGACGATAAATGCGAGTACAGCTGTTGTAATGACAGGGGCGTCTGCTCTACTCCGATGGGTCATGTGCTTTGCATTGGTAGTATCGTTGTGTGTTGCATCTGTTGCTGTTACTGTACCAACGGATTCAACGGTCACTGGACCTACTGGCCCTTCTGAGTCAGGTCGGCCCGAGCTATGAGCCGTCTGATTTCCGTCGTTATCAAGCCGACACTTGCCTGTCACATGGATTGCCGGCATTGTTATCATTCGCCCGCGGAACGGTCGGACGAACGGTGCATCTCGTTCGAAACTTTAGATCGTGTTTTCGCTCTGGCTGCGCAGGATTACGACTCGGCCTGGTTTGTTTGGCATGGCGGAGAGCCGCTATCGCTGCCATTGTCCTTCTACAAAAAAGCTATTGCATTGCAGGAACAGCATTTCGGTACGGCCTCGCATCGTGTCGGAAACACCATTCAGACCAATGGTCTTGCCATCGACCGCTCTCTGCTCGCATTTTGCAAGGAAAAACAGATCAACCTTGGAGTTTCATATGAGGGACCATGCAACTCTTTGCTCCGGCCGGATGGTATCCAGGTGGAACGGACGCTGCGTGGAATGAGTGCTGGCGAGCGTATTTTCTCGGTTAGCGCGACAGTGGCACGTGAAGCGCAGGGGCGGCAGAAGGAGCTCTACGAATACTTCCGCGAGCTCGGTACTGCGGTAACCTTGGCGCCGGTCATTCCCGCCGGCAGTGCGGCTGTTCATCCGGAGATGATCCCTGATCCTACCGCTTATGCGGCTGCGAGTATCGCGGCCTTTGACGACTGGCTCTACGATCGGGAGACCAAGGTCCCGCTGATCCCACATTACCTTTATGTCTTGGCGGCGCTGGGCGATCCGCAGCCTGCAGATTGTGCCCACACCTCCTGTCTAACGCGGTGGCTGTGCGTCTATCCGAACGGTGATCTGTATCCCTGTGCCAAGGCCTGCCCGGTTGCTTACCGGCTGGGAAACGTGAAGGAGTTCGACTCTTTCACTGAAGCCTTCCGCACGCCCGGCTTCGTGGCGCTGTTGGCAGGGACGGTCGCCCGGCGTGAGAAATGTCGGGGTTGTCCGGTGTTTGCCTACTGCACAGGCGGCTGTAGCATGGACGCCTGCTATGAGAACGGGCTGGCAGAGAACGGCGGTGCTTCATGTCAGATCTATCGGGCGGTTTTCACCCATGTCAAGGTCACATTGGACAGGATCGTCGCCGAAAAGCAGGATCTCCGCCAGTATAATGTGTTCGTGCGTGATGCGGTCCTCGGTAAGCTTATCAACCCAGTGCTCACCACTGGTTATTGATTACTCAAGCAGACCGACTGCGCTGACCATTATGCGAACGCCTTTGGGTAGGGCCGCAACTGCAACGCAGGTGCGGGCTGGATAGGGCTGGTTGAAAAATTCAGCGTAGATCAGGTTGACTTTGGAGAAGTCATTCATATCTATCAGGTGGATTGTAACCGAAACTACCCCGTCCTTCTTGATCCCAGCTGCTGTAAGAACAGCCCAGAGGTTGTTCAGTGCCAGGCGTGTCTGGTCCTCAGTCGTGCTGGGGACTGCACCGGTGGAGGGATCCACCGGAATCTCGCCTGCAGTCATAAGCAGATTGCCGGCTAAGATTGCCTGTGAGTACGGGCCCGCGGCCATGGGAGCTTTCGGAGTGCTAATGGCTTTTAATGTCATTGTCTTTACTTCCTGTCTTCATCGCTGCCGATGAGGTTTACATCGTACGGAGTGCGCTGGTACACATAATAGTTGAGCCAGTTGGTGAAGATGAGATTCGCTGTGCTCCGCCACCGGACGACGGGATCCCGGGTCGGGTCGTCGTTCGGGAAGTAATGATACGGGACATGCGGACTCATGCCGCGTTTGGTGTCCCGATCATATTCATAGGCAAGCGTCTTCGATTCGTATTCCATATGTCCCGTAATGAACACCTGTCCGGCCTTCTCGCTAACTACGATGCCCACGCCGGCCTCGTCCGATGTCGCGATAATGTGCAGATGGGGGTTGCGGTTGATGTCCACCGCCCGCACCTCTGTATGCCGCGAGTGTGGGAACCAGAAGAGGTCGTCGCAGCCGCGCAGAAGCGGATCGTCCTTGACGACCGCTCTGTGCTCGAAAACCCCTGACATCTTCTCCGGGAGCGAATACTTCGGTATGCCATAGTGATGGAACAGTCCCGCCTGGGCGCCCCAGCAGATATGCATGGTTGAGAAGACGTTCTTCAACGACCAGTCCATGATCTGGCACAGCTCGTCCCAATAATCCACGTCCGTGAAGTCTATGTTCTCAACGGGTGCGCCGGTGATGATCATTCCGTCAAACTTCTTACTCCTAATCTCGTCGAAGGTGTAGTAAAATTTGTTCAGGTATTCTTGGGAAGTGTTCTTCGACACATGGGTGGCCATCTGGAGCAGATGAATGTTGGTCTGGAGCGGGCTGTTGCTGAGTAGCCGCATAATCTGGATCTCGGTCTCCACTTTCGTGGGCATCAGATTAAGAATCAGAATCTCCAGGGGACGGATGTCCTGTGTGTCGGCACGGCCCTCTTTCATGACGAAGATATTCTCGTCTTCGAGAACCGCGGCGGCCGGCAGGTCATCCGGTACTTTTATTGGCATTAATCGACCCCAGTGTGCATCCAGTATATTTTCCCGTCGTTGGGCTCAGTCGTAGATTCCCATGCTTACATATTTGTCGCCGCCGTCCGGCAGGATGGCGACGATTTTCTTGCCTGGGTGCTGTGATGCAAGTTGTAGGGCTTCCCAGACAGCGGCGCCGGCAGAGATGCCGGTGAAGATGCCCTCTTCACGGGCCAAACGGCGGGTTGTGACGATGGCGTCGTCGCCTTTGACAGTGGCGATGATTTTCACGACACTGCGGTCGAGGTTACCTGGTATGAAGTTGGCGCCGATGCCCTGAATTTTATGTGGGCCGGCGTGGCCGCTGGTGATGAGCGGACTCTCGGTCGGTTCAACGCCGACCGCTTCGGCATCCGAGCCGGCATCATGGAGGGCACGGGCGATACCGGTGACGGTGCCGCCGGTGCCGAAGCCGGCGACGACATAAGCGACGTCTGGCAGGTCGGCGAGGATTTCGCGGCCGGTTGTGGTACGGTGTATGGCGGCGTTGGCTGCGTTGCCGAACTGATCGAGGATGACGGAGTTGGGTGTGCTCTGCTGCAGTTCCTTCGCCTTATCGACGGCGCCCTGCATGCCCAGTTTTCCTGGTGTGAGAACGAGTTCAGCGCCGTAAGCCCGCATGTATGACATCCGTTCCTTGGACATCGTATCCGGCATGACCATGACCGCCTTGTAGCCGCGGACGGCCGCGATCATGGCGATGGCAATGCCGGTGTTTCCCGAGGTCGGTTCTATGATAGTGCCTCCGGCCTGCAAGGTGCGCCGGGCTTCAGCATCGTTGATCATCGAGAGCACGGTGCGGTCTTTGGCGGAGCCTCCAGGGTTGCGGCTTTCAATCTTGACGTAGACCTCGCTGCCAGCAGGGATGATCTTATGCAGTTTCACCAACGGCGTGTTGCCGATGGTATCCAACAGGGAATTGTACAGTGTCATTGTACTCACTATAGTTAACTTGATAATAAAGTTTTGCCGCTCCTAAATTTCAGTACTCAATGCCGCGCCGTGCTGCGATTCCCTCATCAAACGGATGTTTGATGAGGCGCATCTCGGTCACCAGGTCAGCATAGTCCATGATCGCCTGCGGGCAGCGGCGGCCTGTGAGGACAACTTCGACATGCTGCGGCCGTGCCTTTAACATAACGATAACCTGTTGCGGGTCAAGGAGATCCCAGGCCATGGCAACGTTGATTTCGTCAAGTACGACCAAATCATACTTGCCGCTATAGATGAGATCCTTCGCCTGGGTGAATGCCCGGGCGGCCATATCTAGATCCTCGGCCCTGGAGACCTGGTTACCGTAAATGTGATCCTCACCTAAGGGCAGGAAAGTGATGTTGTCAAAGCGCTGTGCAGCGAACTCTTCTCCGCAGTCAGCGGCTGGTTTCAGAAATTGAAGGAACAGTACGTTCAATCCGCAACCAGCAGCGCGGAACGAGAGTCCGAGGGATGCCGTCGTCTTGCCTTTGCCATCGCCTGTGTAGACCTGGACTAGACCAAGCTCTCTTTTGACGCAATCAGAACAGACCATTTCATCACCCGACTGCCAGACATCGGTTCGCTGGTAGATAGTGGTTTCTTCTTTTTCATTTATGCGATAATTTTAACTAACTAATCCTTCTCAAATAGTTTCATGGCGGAGGCGGGACGGCAGTACAAGGCGGGAGAACAACGGGCGCTTCTCATCGCGACATGCCTAGGTTCGATCATAGGGCCGCTGTTGAGCACTATGATGAATTTGGCACTCGTTCATATCGGCGCGGAGTTCAGTGTCGGATCCCGCTCACTGGCTCTGATCAACACCGTCTTCTTTCTGGCCTCAGTGGTCTTTATAGTGCCGATGGCTCGCTATGCTAGCATCAAAGGGATGAAGCGGATCTTCACGGCCGGCACAGCACTTATCTGTGTCGGCGCGCTGTTCGCAGCCTTCAGCCCGACCTTCTTGTTTCTGCTGCTCATGCGCTTCGTCCTGGGAGTCGGCTCGGCGGCGGTCGTGGTGACCAGTGTGACGATGGTCGCGGAGGTATATCCGCTGGAGCGGCGGGGGTGGGCCATTGGCTTCAACACGATGTTCGCCTACCTCGGTCTGGCATTGGGTCCGGTCATCGGCGGCACCATTGCCGATCTCGCTGGATGGCGGGTGCTCTTCGCAGTGGCGGCACCTTTCGCAGTGGCGGCGCTGGTCCTCCTAGTCCGTTTCCCGGGCGAGGTCATGCCTGCGGCTGGCGAGCCGATGGACTGGCGCGGTTCGGCCCTCTGGGGACTGGCCATCTTGTTCACGATGTTGGGTGTTATCGAAATTACCCAATCCTATGGTCCACTTATGCTGGTCGTCGGCCTGGTCCTGCTGTCTGTCGTGGTGTTGGTGCTCAGCCGGACTCCTGCGCCAGTGCTTGACGTGCGGTTGTTTAGGCGGACGGTTTTTCGTCGTTCCTGTGGGGCGACCTTCATGAACTACAGCGCGACTTACGCAGTGTCATTCTTTATGGCGCTATATCTTGAGAGCATCGGTGGGCTGTCGGCCAGCGCTGCCGGCTTCCTGATGCTCATTCAGCCAGGGGTTCAGGTTCTGCTCACTTCGCGCTTCGGTGCGCTATTCGACCGTATCGCAGACAAGCGGCTGTTGCCTACGCTCGGTATGGCGCTGATGTGCGTCGGTTTGGCCGGATTTGAGTTCCTGGGCACCGATTTCCAGCTTTGGCAAGTTGTGACCATCATGCTGATTCTGGGGCTGGCTACGGCAATGTTCGCGGCACCCAATACCACTACCATACTCTCGTCAGTCCCGCCGCATTTCCGCGGCGAGGCTGCCGGTTCATTGGCGGTCGTGCGCCAGGCCGGCATCATGACATCAATGGGTCTGGCGATGGCCTGCATCGCGGTCATAATGGGCTCAGCGGATAATCTGAGTCCGGCTACTTACGGCGCCTTCGCGGACGTCATCCATCTGGCTTTCGCCATCTGTCTGGGCATGTGCGCCGTCGGGACTGTGCTGTCATGGGCACGGGGCAACATTTTGCCCCAGTGCTAAGCTTCAAGCATTTAATACACGTCTTTCAATTGCGGTTGTATGGAGGACACAGGGTACAGTGATTGCGACCGGACGAATGTTCTCATCGCAGCCTGCTTCGGGTCGATCATCACGCCGTTGATGAGTACGATGATGAACCTCGCTCTGGTTCATATTGGGCAGGATTTCGCGGTCGGTTCCCGGGAACTGGCAATGGTCAATACTGTTTTCCTGCTTGCCTGTGTCGTCTTCATGGTCCCGATAGCCCGGTTGGCCAGCATCCGTGGTATGCGGTGCTTCTTCATCCTCGGTCTCATCGTTCAGGTTATCGCAGCCATACTGGCGATATTCAGTCCCTCCTTTGTTTTCCTGCTCGTTATGCGGTTTCTCCTCGGCGTCGGCTCTGCGGCCGTGATGGTCACAGGCATGACGATGATCGCCGATGTATTTCCTCTGGAGAGGCGGGGATGGGCAGTCGGCGTGAGCACCACAGTTATCTACATGGGACTGGCCCTCGGTCCGACACTTGGCGGTCTGTTCTCGGACGCAGTAGGCTGGCGTGCGCTTTTCGGGTCTGTTGTCATATTCGCGATTCCGGCCCTGTATTATATGAGCCGTTTCCGGGGGGAGATCACGCCGGCACCAAACGAACTTATGGACTGGCGGGGTGCTGCGCTCTGGATGGTTATGATTATGGTGCTCATGTATGGGGTCATGAACGTAGCTATCATATGGGGGCCGCCACTCATTGCCCTTGGGGTTGTGCTGTCAGGCGTGATGGCTCTTGTGCTACGCCGGACCGCGCAACCGGTGCTCAATCAGTCGATGTTCGGCATCAAAGTCTTTCGGCGTTCCTGCATCGCGGCGTTCATGAATTACGGTGTCTCCTATGCTGCCGGTTTCTTCATGGCCCTCTATCTGCAGAGTATTGGGCAGCTTAATGCTGCACAGGCCGGCCTGCTGATGTTAGTGCAGCCAGCGGTTCAAGTCTTGCTGACCGCTAGGCTGGGCGCTCTCTCTGATCGGCTCACCGATAAGCGTCTGCTGCCGACCTTTGGAATGATCGTCACCGCTCTCGGTGCCGGCCTCTTCCTGGCCTTCGGGACGGTCTGCTCGTTCCCATTGGTCGTTGCGCAGATGGCCGTCCTCGGCCTTGGTATCGCCCTGTTTTCGGCGCCTAACACCGCCGTTATTCTATCGGCGGTCGCCCCACCGCTTCGTGGACAGGCCTCCGGGATGGTTGCTGTGGTCCGTCAGACTGGTATGATGGTTTCGATGGGTATCGCGATGGCTTGTATTGCGGTCATCATGGGCTCGACCGACCATCTCACGGCCGCAAACTATGAGGCGTTCGTCACAGTAATTCACACGTCCTTCGCCATATGCCTCGGCATGTCAGTTGTTGGTGCTGTTGTCTCATGGTTCCGTGGCAAGCCAACAGTAAGTCCCGACAAACCCTAAATATCGTTTTCCGATACGAGTGGTGTAATGCGCAATCGCACGTGTACCCCTGCTCAGCAGAACTTCGATTTCCAGAAGATTATAGCCGTCGTCGGCGTGACCCTGCTAGTAATCAAGTTCTTCGCGTATTTCCTTACGCACTCTGTAGCCATTCTGACAGATGCGCTCGAGAGTATCGTCAACGTAATTGCGGGCTTCATCGGTCTCTATGCGCTGTATCTCTCGGCTCAACCGGCGGATGACACCCACCCGTACGGTCATGGCAAAGTTGAGCTGATATCGTCTTCGATTGAGGGGACGCTTATCATTGTAGCCGGTCTGTTGATCATATTCGAGTCGGTAGACCGGCTGCTCCATCCGGCCGGCATCCAGGATCTGGATGTCGGTCTGATACTGATTGCCTTTGCGGCTTTCGTCAACTTCGTCGTCGGCTACACCGCCATCAAGCGGGGCAGGAAAAACGGCTCGATGGCGCTGGAAGCGAGCGGAAAGCATCTCTGCACCGATACGCTGGACTCGGTGGGAATCATCATAGGCCTCTCCGCGGTCGTCATCGCGCGGTTCCTCGGTTCCGACATGGACTGGTTAGACCCCGGCATGGCGCTGGTGTTCGGTTGTATCATCATAGTGACAGGCTTGCGTGTCATCTGGAAGTCGATGAACGGCGTGATGGACAAAGCGGACGAGAAGCTCCTTACCGAGGTCTTGCGCTGCCTTAACCACAACCGCGTCGAGCAGGTCATCGACATCCATCACCTGCGGGCGATACGCTACGGTATGAACCTGCATCTGGACATTCACATGACCATTCCGCGGGACATGACTGTCGCCGAGGCGGATGCCATTGTGGCCCGTTTCACGGCGGCCATCAGGGAGAAGCTGGGTGACTCGGTTGACGTCACGCTGATGGCCGATCCCTGTGTTTCGGATTCCTGTCAGTTCTGCACTCGTGACCATTGCTACCTGCGGATGGCGCCATTCACCCGCTGCACGGTGTGGAATGTGAATGCGGCGATCAAGACCGAAGCCGCCGACGCGGACGCCGTCGCGCTTCGCCATATCGCCGATGCAGACGATATCCGGGTCAAGTGAGTGTTTTTATCGGGGCGTGCCATATTCCCATCCATGTTGTTTGCCAGCGGCAAAGAGCCGGCCAAAGTGCGCGAGGCTGGGCTTGCGAAGTGGTATTACAGTCTCACGGATGCCGACCGGGTCAAACTCGGACGCTATCTGGACTATGCAGACGCTTCGTCCAAGGGAGCGTTCATGGCCTCGGTGGAGATGCAGGCGGTCGAAGACCACAACTATGCCTTTGCAGTGCTGGTTGGCGAGCATGCATTGGCTGAGTCCCTGACACCTGCAGAGCGTTTCTCTGCCAACGAGGGTCTGGTTCTGGCATATTTCAACCTTCCCGACTACGATAGCTGCGTGGCGGCCTGTGACACCGGCCTCGCCCAGCTGCGGGACCCGGCGGTGATGGAAGCGCTCCGGGCCAAGAACCGGGGTCAGCTGCCGGCCGTCCTGCACTGCCGTAGCTGCAAGCTGAACGTCGTTGTAGGTGTCCGCTATGACTATGACGAGGGCGAGCGTATCCTCGACCAGTATCTGGCGGACGGGCTTATCGATGCCGAGGAGTTGTTTTATCGCAAGCAGAGCATCAAAATTTTCCGGCTGCAGAAGACCTTTGATGGCATCTATGCGATTAAGGAGAAGGATCAGTAAGTAGGCTCCGCCATGCGAGTTCACGCGTGACGTCCACGACCGGTTCCTCGTACGGGTGGGCCGTATCGATGGCTCTGAGTACGGCGGTGAGTTCTGTTTCTTTCACGACGAACTCCAGCCGGATCTCTGCAGATTTGCTGATATCACTCGTCCTTCCGTCGAAAGGATGTGATCCAGGCAGTGGGATCCAGGTTCCTGTGACGGGATAATAGGTGAATGAACGCCGGTAACCGGGATAGACGGGAGTCATCGCGGCATCGATGGCATCCATCAGCCGGTCGAGATAAGCCGGCGGTACATCGACGCTTACCCGGTATATTCGCTCAGGTGCGCTCGGCATATTTAGTATCCTCTGCGGCAACGAGCTTGTCGATGTCATTCAGCCGCTGATCGGCAACCTTCCCAGCGGCTTTGGCCTTGCGTTTAAGATGATTGACGCTGAGTAATGTCGCCAGCATCGTGACTGGCGGGAAGACGTAAGCGATACCGCCGAATAGGCCTACAAGCTTCTTTAGATTGGTGATGCTGTTAATTTTGGTAATTAGGTGGCTGTCGGGGTTGGCTGGCAGTTTGCCGCGAAGCGATTTGTACATGAGCTTCTGACCGCCCATGACAACCTCTATGCTCCACTGCACCTGACCTAGGACTGGGGCAGGAACTCCGCAGGGGACGGTCTGCTTATGCAGGATGGCTTCGCGGAACTCATCCGCTGTGCGGCCGGGGAACTCAGTCCAGTTGTAGCCGCTGGTGAATACCGAGTGGGCGTCGCTCCCCGAAAGTGCGGCCCAACGGCCAGGATGGCGATCCATCACAGCCTGGGCAAAGCTGTTGGAATATGGGTCCGGATGACCGCCGTTGATTGTCTCGAAGCCCTCAAGCGGAAGTTCGAAGATTTTCTCCTGCATACCGCTTACATGCACGCTGAACGGATGCGGAGCGATAGCTAGCCCCCCTTGGTCGTGAATGCGGTCAACCGCTTCTTCGGGCGATAGACCGAGCGGCAACTTCTCGTTCAGCCACAGGCCGATGACCTCCCCCTCTGTGGTCATAACCTCGTCGCCGACTACGACTTCGATGTCGTCGTATTGTTTGGCGTACTTCTGGGCTATGAAACCGCCGGCGACCTCGTTGTGGTCGGTGATACACAGTACATCGACACCCTGTTTCCTGGCGCAGTCGACCTGTTTCGCCGGTGTTTCGACTGATTCGGGGAAACGGAGGACGCCAAGCATATTGAATCCCGAATACTCGGTGTGAACGTGTGTATCCGCCTTTCCCATCCTTTCCATGCAGGCTCGGATTGTCGACACGATATTAAACCATTGGTTATCTGGTGGCGTCAGCATATGTCTTTTTGTAGAATGTGTCCTTTAAGTTCTCCATGGAATGGATGCTTCTCGGCATTCCGCTTGGTATCGTCCTCCTCTATTACTGTTCAGATTGGTTAGTGGACGGAGCCAAATCGCTCGCGCTTCGTATGGGTGTGACGCCTTTCGTCGTCGGTCTCACAGTGGTCGCCTTCGGCTCTTCCGCACCTGAGGCTGTGACATCGCTGGTCAGTGGAAGCAATCCTGAGATTATCGTGGGGAATATCGTTGGCAGCAACATTGCGAACGTCGGGCTCTGCATCGGGCTGGCGGCCGTCATAGCGCCAATAGCCTGCGATTACAAGTCGGTGCGTTTCGACCTGATCAGCATGATGATTGCACTGATGATGATCCTTCTGCTGTCTCTTACGGGCTCCTTGTCCTGGCCGCAGGGGATTGTGCTCCTGGTCTCATTGGCGGTCTTCATCTATGCTGTCTTCCGGCTGAAGAAGGCCGATGCGAATGCTGTGCCGACCGATCTCGAAATAGGGATGGGAAAGCAGCGCGGGACGTTCGTTAGTCTCCTGTTAATCGTCGTTGGTATTGTCGGTCTTTACTTAGGTGCCCGTGCCTTCATCCTCGGAGCTACCGAGATGGCCCAGCTGATTGGTGTCTCCGACCTGCTAATCGGTCTGTTGGTAGTTGCGGTCGGTACAGCCCTGCCGGAACTCTGTGTCTGTCTGGCGGCTGCTTACCGTCACGAGAACGAACTGGCTGTCAGTAATATTGTGGGCAGCATTATCTTCAACAGTTTCTTTGCGTTGGGGCTCGGTGTCTTGTTCACAACTGTTCCGGTGATGCACTATGTACTTACATTCCATATGCCGCTTATGATCCTGATGGGATTGCTGATGGTCCTGATGGTGCGCCGGGACAACAGCATCTCCCGTGGTGAAGGCGCAGTCCTGTTGGGGGTCTATGCAGCTTATGTGGCGGCAATGGTCGTCTTCCCGGTACTGACAACGGGTGTACTTTGATCAGCTCAGTTCGGCGTAATAATACTCGCCAGAGGACTTCTGGTCGCGGTCTAGCTTCGAGTCTTCCTTGTTGATTCTGGGACGATGGGTGTCTGCATCCCGGCGGAAGGTGATATCAACAGATTTCAGGAAGCGGTTCATGCCCTCCCGCATAGGGAACGGACCTTCCGCCACACCGTGATGGCTGGGTACGCCGCCGAAGACCATGAGCGAGTCGGAGACCATGTCGATGAAGTAGATGTCATGGTCGACGATCATCGCGCTGCGCCCTGATTTGTCTATCATGCCGCTGATGCATTTTGCCGCCTCCATGCGCTGGTTCGAGTCCAGGTAGGCGGAAGGCTCATCGAACAGATAGATGTCAGCCTCGGTTGCAAGGCAGGCAGCGATGGCCACGCGCTGCAGTTCACCGCCCGATAGGGTTCTCATCTGCTTCTCCATCAGGTATTTAAGGGCCAGCGGTCCAATGACTTGGGTCTGGAAGAGTCCGGAGGATACGACATCGTAGTTCTTGGCGTACAGGTATTCCTGAACGGTTCCTTCGATGTCCTGCGGGATGTATTGAGGTTTGTAAGCGACCTTCATGACACCGTTGACATTGCCGCGGTCAGGCTTTATCTCGCCGGCCAGCATCTTAACGAAGGTGGTTTTGCCGGTCGCATTCGGGCCGACTATGCCCACCGACTCACCGATCTTGACGCGGCCGCTGTTGACATCCAGTTTGAATTCGCCGAAGTCCTTGGAGACGGCTTCGAAGTCTATCAGTGTCGGCGTGTTCCATTCACCCGATGGAGCAGAGACTGCGAACCTGATGGATTGGTCCCGGAAGCGGATGTTCTCTTCTGGAAGGTAGCCATCCAGATATACATTGATTGCCGTCCTGACCTGCCTGGCAAGTGTGAAGACACCGTATGCACCCTCAGAGCCGTAGACCAGGCTGACATTGTCTGCCAGATAGTCAAGGATGGCGAGGTCGTGCTCGATGACCACGACGTATTTGTCCTCGGCAGCGAGACTCTTGATGATCCTGGCCATCTTTACGCGCTGGTATATGTCCAGGTAGGAGGTAGGCTCATCGAAGAAGTATATGTCGGCGTCCTTCATCATCGTCGCAGCGATGGCTACGCGCTGCAGCTCGCCGCCAGAGAGCTTGGAGATGTCCCGGTCGATGACTTCTGTCAGGCCGAAGATATCAGCTGCCTTGTCGACGTTCATCCGCTCCTGCACTTTGCTCAGCAGGTCACGGACTACTCCGGAGGTTGTCTTCGCCAGCTTGTCGACGTACTGTGGCTTCATAGCGACGCGAATCTTGCCGCTGTAGACCTTGTCCAGGTATTCGTGGAGGTCAGTGCCGCCGAAGGTGGCGAGGATCTGTTCCTTGCTGGGAGGCTCGCGGTAGTTTCCGAGGTTCGGGATTGTCAGGCCGGACAGAATGTTGATGGCGGTGGTCTTACCGATACCGTTAGGTCCGAGAATGCCGGTTATCATTCCCTTGCGGGGAACGGGAAGGCGGTAGAGACGGAATGAGTTCTCGCCGTACTGGTGGATCATTTCGCTTTTGAGTTCATCGGCAAGGCCGATTATTTTGATGGCGGTGAACGGGCACTTATTGACGCAGATACCGCAACCTTGGCATAGCGCCTCGGAAATGACCGGTTTGCCCCGCTCGCCGATCTCGATGCACTTCACGCCCGTCCGCATCAGGGGGCAGAACCGGATGCACTCGTTGAAGCACTTCTTGTTCTGACATCTGTCAGTCAATACCGCCGCTATCCGCATGATGGGCTTCCCCATCGCGAGGGCTCATATAATTTTATCCTGAATTGCATACAGGCGTCGGTACATTAATCAGCCGCCCGGCCATGTACAGGATATGGGAGAAACGGCGGGGGTGCGGGTGATGCTGAGCGAACCTCGCAAAGCGATTCCGCTGCTTGCGGCTCCTCTGGTAGTCACGCTGATTGTTCAGAACCTCAACAGCGTAGTGGATGTCCTGTGGGTCTCGTGGCTGGGCGGCAATGCCATCTCCAGTCTAGGTCTGGTCTACCCGATCTACGCGGCGCTGATCGGCGTCGGTAGCGGGTTGGGCGTGGGTGTGGCTGCAGCGGAGGCGCGGGCTATCGGCCGGGGTGACCGCGAAGGTGCCAATCGTATCGCCAGTCAGTCGTTCACCGTGGCTGTCTTCTTCGCGGTGGTTGCCTCGCCGCTGTTGATCATATTCGCTGAGCCGCTCATGCGGCTGTTCGGTGCGGGTGAAGTCACCGGTGATGCCCTGGCCTACGGACTGCCGCTCTATGCCGGGCTGGTGCTGCTGGTTCTATCGCCGATGATGTCGGGTATCCTCAGAGGCGAAGGCGGCGCTCGCCAGTCGATGTACATCCAGGTGGCTAGCGCAATTACCAACATCGTGCTGGACCCGCTGCTCATCTACACCTGTCATATGGGCGTCGCTGGCGCTGCATGGGCGACTGTAGTGGCGGCCGCCGTGCCGGTGTTCCTGGGTCTGCTCATCTATCACCGTGGGCATATGTATCTGAGCCTTCGCCTGCAGGATCTTCGGCCGGACCTGACGGTCCAGAGGAATATTCTGAGCGTCGGTCTGCCTCAGTCCGCTGAATATGTAGTTATGTCACTGTTCAACGTGCCGATGAACATTGCCATCATACATGTAGGCGGCACCGACGCGGTCGGAATCTATACCACTGCATGGCGTATTGCATACATGGCGTTGGTTCCGGCGGAGGCGCTAAGCGGGGCAGTGGTATCGGTATGTTCGGCAGAGGCGGCGACCGGGCGTCTCGATCTTTTCCGGGATGCTTTCAGATACGGTGTCCACCAGTCGTTCCGTCTGACGGCCTATCTCTCTCTGGTCATGGCGGTCTGCTCCTGGCCGCTGGCCTGGGTGTTCGTCCAGGCGCCGGATCTGCTGTATCTGCGGACCGAGATGTTCGTCATCATCATCGCAGTGGCAATTCTTATGCCGGTGATGTCCTGGGTATTCACCTGCTCGGCCTATCTGCAGGCACTCAAACGGTCGGTTGTCGCCTTTGCCTCCTCGCTCATCAGGAACATTATGATGGCATCGGCGTACATCGCTATGGCGTATCTAGTTGGGACCCTGCTGTCCATCTGGGTCGCGATGGTGCTGGTAGAGCTCGTCGGCGGGTCGCTCATGTTCTATCTGGCCCTTGTCTGTCTGCGGCGGGCCGAAGTCCGTCAGGCAGCCGGAACGACAGCCTGATCCGGCAGTCGACCGCTGGGAGTATGACACGGGCGCGCTACGTTTAACTAATAAGAAGGAGGTAAGCCGTCATCATGTCAAAGGTCTGCATCAACATCGCTTGGCCCTACGCCAACGGCCCTATCCACCTGGGCCATGTCGCCGGGTCGCTGCTTCCGCCGGACATCTTCAGTCGCTACAACCGTCTCCTTGGCAACGAGGTCCTGATGGTTGGCGGTTCCGACCAGCACGGCACGCCCATCACCGTCACGGCCGAGAATGAAGGCGTCACACCTGAAGTTATCGCGGAGCGTTACCACCTGATGAACAAGCAGGCGATCGAGGGACTGGGGATCGAGTACTCGTTGTTCAACAAGACGCACTGCCCCACCCACTTTGAAACAACTCAGTGGATGTTCAAGGAGCTGCTGAAGAACGGCTACATCTACACAAAGGATGAGGACGAATACTACTGTCCGAAATGCAAGCGCTTCCTTCCCGATCGCTATGTCGAAGGTACCTGCCCGAACTGCGGTGCAACTGATGTCCGCAGCGATCAGTGCGATACCTGCGGAACGACCTTTGTCCCTGGCGACATCATCGATCCGCACTGCACGCACTGTGGTACCAGGCCCGAAGTCCGCGCCTCGAAGCAGTTCTTTTTGAAGCTCAGTGCCTTTGAGCAGCCGCTGCTGAACTATCTGGCCAAGAACAATTTCTGGCGGTCCAACGTCAAGGCTTATACAGAGAACTTTCTTAAGGGCGGTCTGAAGGACCGTGCCATTACCAGGGACATGTCATGGGGAGTCCCAATTCCGGTGGAGGGCTGGGACGACAAAGTCATCTATGTATGGTTCGAGGCCGTCATCGGCTATCTCAGTGCCTCTATCGAGTATTCTAAGCAGATTGGCCAGCCAGACTATTGGAAGCAGTTCTGGCAGGACCCGGCGTGTCGGCACTACTACTTCATAGGCAAGGATAACATTCCGTTCCACTCGATCATCTGGCCTGCTATGCTAATGGGAGTCGGCGGTCTCAATCTGCCGTATGACATTCCGGCCAACGAGTACCTGATGTTCAACGGCGGCAAACTCTCCAAGAGCCGCAAGGGTAACGTCTCTGACATCGTCTCGCGTATACCGAAGGATATTCCTAGTATCCTCCAGAAGTTCGATCCTGAAGCGGTGCGTTACTACCTGTCCATCATCATGCCGGATACGCATGATGCCGATTTCTCATGGGAGGACTTCGAGACTAAAGTTAATAGTGAACTCGTGGCGGCACTCGGCAATTTCTATCACCGCTGTCTCAGCTTCACCTACAAAAACTTCGGCGTGATCCCGACAAATGACACCCCCGATCCGAAGGTCGCTGAAGCCATCGCCTCCGCCAAGGAGGAGTGCCTAGGTCTCCTCGCTACCTGCGACTTCAAGAAGGCCATCCAGGCTGTCATGCGGCTGGCCCACTTCGGCAACGAGTACTTCGACTCCGTCAAACCGTGGGCGCTGCTGAAGACCGACCGTATCGCCTGCGGCCGGGCCCTTGCTGAGAACATCCGCATTGTCCGTGCACTTTGCGTCCTTGCCTGGCCGTTTCTGCCCCGCTCCTCGCAGAAGATCTGGGGATACATGGGCTTCGACGGCAGCATTGAGGACGCCGGCTACCTGGCTGTTGATGCTCCCCTGCCCTGCGGCCAGAAGCTGCGTGAGCCGATTCCCGTGTATGCCAAGGTGGACCTGAAGGTTCTCTATCCCGAGCTGTTCGCCGAGGAAGTGAAGACAGTCGCGTCCAAAGCGGCGCCTGCGGCGTCACTGGCCGGACCGTTCGCAGTCTTCCGCAAGCTAGACCTGCGGGTCGGGCAGGTCGTCGAGGCCGGGGACCACCCGGACGCCGATAAGCTTTTCCTGCTGAAGGTGGATGTCGGCGAGAAGGAGCCTCGGCAGATCTGCGCCGGGCTGAAGGCCTACTACCAGCGGGACGAGATCCTGAACCGGAAGGTCATCGTGGTCACGAACCTCGAGCCCCGGCCGCTGCGCGGCATCTTCTCCAACGGCATGCTGCTGGCGGCGGACGACGAGGATCAGGGCGGTCATACCGTCGTGCTGCTGAAGCCCTCGGTCGACGTGCCGGTCGGGACCAAGTTCGACTGCGGCCTCGGTAGCTGCCCGGACGTCATCAACTACAAGAAGGACTTTCTGGCGGTGACGATGAAAGTGTCCGAGGTTCAGCACGGGCAGTTCGTCTCCGAAGGAAAAGACATTGTCCTGCCGGCTGGCGCGCCGGCGAATGTCGCAGCGGTCGTCGATGGCGGCAAGGTTATGGTTCTGGGTGACGGCAAGTGTTGCGTGGCCACGGTTGACCGTGAGCTTAAGAACGGAGCCGGCGTCAGATGATTGCGGACCTCCACGTGCATACCACTTACTCCAAAGACGGCCGCTCCACCCCTCAGCAAGTGGTGGACCGGGCAGTCGAGCTGGGCATCGGGTGCATCGCGGTCACCGATCACAATGAATTCAGGGCCTTTGCCGATCTCCGGGACAATGGCAAGGTCATCATCATCCCGGCTGAGGAGGTTTCTTCGACCGAAGGACACATCCTTGCATACGGTATCGACCGCCAGATCCCACGGGGCCTTGGCGTCCAGGAGACCATTGATGCCATCCATGCGGCCGGCGGGGTGGCCTTCGTCGCCCACCCTTACCGCTGGTGGTCGGGACTGGGTGAGGAGAACGCCCTAAGTTTTCCTTTCGACGGGCTGGAGGCGCTCAATGCCCGTTCGGTCCGCAAGTCCAACAGGAAATCGTTGGCGCTAGCCAAGCGGGTCGGCAAGCCCGTAGTGGCCGGCAGCGATGCCCATTCGCCGCCGCGCATCGGCAGCGGGCATCTAGTTCTGCCCGACGGTCTGCACACCTGGCAGGATGTCCTGACGGCCGTGATGGCTGGACAGGGAGAGCCGGTCAGTACTAACCGTCACAAGGTGGCTTCGCTGCGTTACGGTTTCAAATCCATTTCGCAGTGGATGAGGCGTGGTTTCCGCCGTATGTGACACAGGGCAGTCCGTTGTTCATGAAGGGGACTGCCTTCCAATGTCTGGGGCTTATGCAATTACGTGTTAGTTGCTTTGTATTTCGATTTATTCAGCTCGATGGTCATGGCGATGATGATCTCGAGAAACAACGCAAACCAAATGAGCAGTGCTGTAAGGTAGTTCGAATAGAACATCGTTGTAATCGTGGCGAAATATGAGACAAAGGGCGATGCCGGCATCATCAACCGGCCTAAAGAGTAACTGCAGGGATATTCAAATCGGCAGTCATTGTATTCACACCTGCTAGCAAAGTGATAGTACCTGAATAGATGGATGCTCTGAGTCTTGCAATGAGAAAGAAAACTGCGGCCACAATCAGTCCATTGTATTCTTTTCAACTGTCAGATGGAGTGTCACGTTCGTCAAGAGAATCATAGACGATAGGAACCGATAGGAACGACAACTCCATCAGATCTTTTTTCTATTTTCATACATGATTTTTTTTCGCCTGACATCATTTAACAGTCGTCATATATGTATTAAAGGTTGATACCGTAATAATTCCAAATCAGTCAGAATAGTATGTGGCGTATGGTTTACTGAAATCGGACAAACGCCGCTAATCCGACTTTTATCATTAAAGGTTCAAAATATGAAGTCATTCGCTGAAAAATCTGGAGGACCTGGGGCATTTCCAATAGGTAACGAAATGCACGGCACCGTAGAGACTGAGACAACTGCAATTCTCAGTCCAGGTCATGTAGATTACAAAGTTGTGGAGCATGGTGTCAGCCTGTTTTGCAACAAATTCAGCAACAGATTCTTGACAGAATGCGATTATTTCTTCATTCTGTAGAGCAGTGGAGTCAACGGGAATATCAGGAACAGCCACAGGAAGACGATCTTGAACTGCCACAGCACCGCAGTCACCAGCACGGATGCTCCGCCGACGGTCAGCAGGATCCCAAGCCGACGATAGTATTCATGCTGTGAAGGAGAACCGATTTTTCCAGCGATGGCCATGAGACCGACGATAAGAAACGGTACGCAGCCCACGGCGATCAGTAACGGAGTGAAGATCATGTCTGTGCCTCAACAGAAAATCAAAGTCGGTTGAATAGTGTAGGAGGAGCAGTTTTCGCTGTTTTGGTCAATCTCGGTGTAAGTCTCGTCGAGTGTACAGTTCTTATTCTGGTTGTTGAAGAAAAAGATTAGTTCGTCGACGTTCACCAGTATAGCGACGACTCCTGTTATTGTCATTTTCTTACATCTATTGAGTTTGATCGTTTCCGGTGTCTGTGGGTTGGGACTGGAAACAGCTCTGATGGGGCATTGGATAATCATAACGTCCACTTGTTGGTCCAAATATACTGGAAATATTCTTGCGGAAATGCTGAAAAACACTCATCACGGGGTGAGGGCGAGATGTTGCTAAAAGTGCTACTTTTTAATCTGCGCCTGAACATGGACTGAAAACTAACGACATAAAATAAAACACTTGTGCAAAAGATGTTTGCTGGCATGTCGATTAAGCTTTAACAGCGTACACTGTAGCATCTTCTGTACAATAGTTTTCGCTTTCTGCATCATCCGTGTTGACAAGTCCAATGGGCTGTTCGCTGTCTACCGTTGTCTCGCAGGCGTAATATATGATGCCGTTAGCGGCATCGCTCCGTAGACCATAGGCGGTGTGGTCATAGTCGGTCGGGGCGGTGTAGTTCGCAAGTGATATGCCAGCCATGGCATGGTTGTCGAAAAGCAGGACTGACGCACTGTAGCCGCTAGCACTGAAGAGTGAGGCACACAGAATTGCAGTGTCCTCGCAGTCGCCGTAGCCAGAGTAAATCGTTTCCACCGAATATGCCCAGTAGTCATAGCTGCTGCGAAGGTTGAACAGGCTTAGTCCCGTATTCTTCGTCTCATCCGCGAATGTTTGATTCCCGTACTGGTATTCGTCGTAGCAATAGCCGAATTCCATTTGCACGAATGTCAGCAGATACTGAGCGTATGCTTGATCACTGGTGCTGGCGCCGGTGCCGTTCACAGTTAGGTATTCGGCCCGCAGGCTCTCGGCCAACGAGGTGACTGCATCGTTCTTTCCCGCGAGTGTCTGACAATAGGAATCGCTCGTATAGTTGCGTTGGATCAGAGTGCTATAAGAGAACATGTTGTTCACAGCGGCGATCTCGTAATCATAGTACGGGAAGCTGACCGAGCAGGTATAAGCGACACCGCCGTCAGTCCAGGCATAGGGCCGGGTCACTGTGCTCGTTGTGTCTCTGGCGCCGTTGTTGTCGGCGTATGTGAAGGTTCCGGTTACAGTGTGCTCAAGTTTTTCGGTGCCGATTACTTCGATATTGTGGATGGTCTGATAGGTGTAGCACTCGAAGATCACCGAATAGGAGCCGTACTGCGGATCCGCCCATTCAAGGATGACAGTGTCGCTGCCTCCGTTTAAGACAGAAGGAGTGATCATGGAAACCTGGTCATAGGTATGCGTACAAACGGCAGTTCCGTTGCTGTCGGCAATCGTCATTATTACCTTCTGATAAGTATTCGTAGGGCAGCCAGTCATCGTGACAATTAGATGCCCATATGTGTTGAAGGTCAGGGCGAGTGTGCCATCGGTGAAGCCAGATCCGGTCAGCGAAGCGACTGGATAATTGTTGCTGGCACAGTTGTAGACTAGATATTGCTCGGCAGTAGTTTCGGTTACGACGCTAATTTTACAGATGGCCGAATGAAAGCCGACCGAACCGATGATGTTGACAGTCCCTGCCTTTATCCCGGTGACATTTCCGCTGTCGTCGACGGTTGCGATGGATGAGTCGTCCGAGGACCATTCAACATCGTCGGCCGTATAGCCTGTGGGAACGAACTGCACTGCTATCTTCTGACTCTCGCCAACTTCGACGGTCGTGTAAGTTGTGGAGAGTTCAAACTCTGCATGCGACCGCTCACCCTGGTTCAGGTAGTTGATAAACTCGAATCCCACGATGCAGGTGACGACGATGAGGACTACGACCAGGACAGCTGCAACTACTCCGAGTCCACCGCGACGGTTATGCTGGTGAGAAAATTGACTTAGAGCGGAGTTGCGACCGCAGATTGGGGAGTTCACTAGACTGTCGAGTAAACAACTAGCATTTAAGCATGCGGTTTGTAAATAACATTCTGACAGTGACGATTTACCCGATAAACGGTATTGTGGTATTTTTTGGGGGACGGGTTGCCCCGTCCCCGTCCCAGTTCAGGCGCTGATTGGATAGAACCCGTAGGTCCCGTAGCCCCGAACACTCTGACCGAGGTACTGAGAGAACGCGCCGTAACTTGAGGAGATCGGTTCGACACCGACCGCCAAGAAGGTGTCTACAGTCGTCTCGCAGGCATAGTAAGTATTGCCGCTGACAGTCTGCTTGAGGATTTCGTAGCTATTGCTGCTGTAGGTCGGAGTGCTGTACGAACTCAGGGCGACACCACAGATGGCGTGTCCTGGCAGGATTGCGACGGCCGCCTGGAACCCAGCGGCGGTATAGATCGCCGCGCAGAGGATCGAGGTGTCCTCGCAGTCGCCGCCGTTGTTGAAGATCGTCTCGATCGGGTACGCCCAGTACTCGTCCTGTCCGTACAGTGTCGAGTCGTACTGGTAAGTAAATTCGATCTGCACAAAGGCCAGGATGAAGTTGGCGTAAGACTGATTCAGGCTGACGCTGCCATAGGTGTCGGTGTAGAGAGTCTTGAGCTGCGACGCAATACTCTCCACTGTGCTGTCTACGACCACGAAATCGGTCACGGTGGACCAGTTGGTCACAGCCCGAGCACTTTTTGCGCTGTAGGTAGTGGCATGAGATGCATAGTAGTCTGCATAGCTCAGATCGACGGTCATGGTGTAGTTGTTGCCATCATATGTCCAACTATAGTAAACCTGGATATCCAGGGTGCCGATGTATTCGACGGTGCTGCCGTCGGACTGGGTGCAGACGACGGTGATTGTATAGTCGCCATACTGCGGGGAGTACCAGGTGAGGTAGCCAGCGGTCTTGGTCACACTGTCGAAGGTCAGGGTGCCGGTGTTTTCAGTCAGTTTCCAGGTGTATGACGTGCATTTGGCGGTTATCGAGCTGTCAAGAGTCATGACCAGATGGCCTGAGGTGAATGAGGCAGTCATGTATGCGGTGGAGTCGCTGGTGGCATAGAACGCGTTGCCCAGGAAGAGGATGATCTGGTCGTTGCTGTCGATGAGTTGCACTGTATCGGTGCTGTTGTTACTGACGACGGTGTAGGAGCTACCGGACTGACTGTCGCTGTTGCCGTCGAATACGACGACTGCAACACCGGCGCTCATCACGAAGATCGCTACCAGGACGGCAACTAGTTTGTTCCGCAGACTGTGACGGTGAGCCGCGGGGATTTCCCGGATCGGGAGACCGTCGTGGTCCATGACATATGCATAGGCGGTTGCCTGCTCGGCTGCCTGTGCGTCAAGTCCGGGTACAGATTCTGCATCTTCAGCCGGTGTCTCCGGAGGTGTCGGTTGATACGATACGAGGCTGCACCCACAGTAGGGGCAGAATGCCGCTCCCTCCATGAGCAATTTGTTTCCGCATTGGGGGCAGAACATGGATCCTGCATCCGTTTTCATGGGTAATAAAGGTTTTGACCTAAAAAGAAAATAATTAGACAAAAAGGATAAGAATCCCCAAGTGTACTAGCATAGAGTAGATTTTTGATGGTTTGTTGAATCAGAGTGAGACGGGATAGATCTTTATGTCTGCTTTTGCCGTATTCAAGTCGGTGAGGCCGACGGCCTGTTCAGCATCCTTAGTGGTCTCGCAGCCGTAGTATGTCTTTTCGGCGTAATGCACTGTACATATAGCGTGGGTAGCGTCTGCTGTCGGGCTATAGCCGTCCAACGCAACCATGCCGATGGCGTGACCGGGCATCAGTCCTACTGCCGCCGGATAGCCAGCATAGGCCAGCAACATCGCGCAGAGGATCGAGGTGTCCTCGCAGTCACCGCAGCCGGTGTAGATGGTCTCGATTGCATATGACCAGTAATCATATCTATCCTTCAAAGCAAAGCTCCCGTTGCCGTTCTGATAGAAGTCGTATGCATAGGTAAACTCCTCCTGCACGAAGGCGAGGATGTATTGGGCATAGGCGGCATCTGTGACCGAGATGTCAGCGCCATTCATTTGCCTATACTCTGCGGCTAGAGCTGCTGACAGTGCGGCAGTTGTCTCGTCTGTGCTTAGATAACGGCTGATGTTTGCATAGCTGCGGTAGTTTGATAAGGTGTTCTGATCGAACAGAGCGGCGTTGGATGTCAGTTTTTCCCAATAATCGCTGCCGCTGTAGGTGACACTCATATCATAAGTCCGGTCGATACCGCCTGCACGGACGGTCCAATCGTAACAGCGGACGAAGGTGCCGCCGATAGTGCTGGTGCCGTCGGACACCCGGTATTCGAAGTTGCCGGAGATTGCGTGGACAGCGGTGGAAGTGTTCATCATATAAGTCGCTGTGATGACATAGTTTCCGTATCTGGGTTGTTCCCAGACGAAAATCTGAGCGCATTCTCCCCAGAAATTCACTGTGTTCGTATCACCTAACTGATAGATTACCGTCTCGCCTGAGGCGGCATCTGCCACAGTCCAGTATATGTAACGATAGCTGTCATGAAGGCCCGGCGCAGTCACGATCAGGTAGCCGCTGGTGTTGAAAGTCAGCGCCAGGTCGGGATTGTCGAGGAAGCCTTTGCCCAGTACCGCCTCGCTATGGTTGCCGAGTGCATAGTTGGTGATTGTGTCAGGCGTGCTCACGGTGACCGTGATTGTGCAAGTTGCGAGGTAATTCCCATAAGATGCGGTGATTTTCGCTGTGCCGCCGCAGATGGCAGTGACCTTGCCGTCGCTGTCGACGGTGGCGATGGCTGGATCGCTGCTGGTCCAGATCAGCTGTTGGCGGTCGACATTCTGTGGAATCTCGGTTATGCCCAAGGTCAGCGTGTTGCCTGGCTCCAGCGTTGCGGCAGTGGTGTCGAAGATCAGTTCTGCAGGCACGGTGTTTCCGCCGTTGTCGTTTTGGCTGGCGTTCGGCAGGCCGGTGAGGACAATAAGAAGGACGAGCACTACGCCCAGAACGGCAACGAGTGAGACAATCAGTGGTGTCCGGTCATGCCGTGTCGGCGATGCGGTAGAACTGCCGATGGCCTGTCCGCAGGAAGGACAGAACCGGCAACTAGGAAAGACGGCAGCGCCGCAATGCGGGCAATACATATTAAGGGAATTGACACGAGGATAATTAAAGCATATGCGCAAAAAGCAGTCTAAGCCGTCTCCAGCATGGCAGGAGACGGCAGGGAAAAAGGATTGCCGTCTCAGGCCATCAGGCCGGCGTCCCGGAGTTCCTGGGCAATCTTGTCGACTGCCCTGACAACATCTTCGGGGACCTTTGCGCCGGTGCAGACCATCTTGCCGGAGCCGAATAGGAGTACGACAACCTTGGGGTCGTCGAGACGGTATACCAGGCCGGGGAACTGCTCTGGCTCATACTCGACCTTTTCCAGACCGAGGGTGATTGCGACGGTATTCAGGTTGATCTCCTGTCCCAGATCGGAAGAGGCGACGATGTTCTGCACCTCAATCTTGGGCTCGATGGTGATCTTGATGTCGGCTTTCTCAAGGTCCTTGGCGACCTTGGTGATGGCCGCCTTGACCTCTGTATAGCTCTTGCCGCCCGTACATACAATCTTGCCGCTGCGGAACAGCAGGGTCGCGGTCTTGGGTTCCTTGAGACGGTAGACGAGGCCGGGGAACTGCTGAGGGTTGTACTCGGCACCCTCTAGCGAATCCTCGATCTTGTTGAGGTCAAGCTCCTGCCCCAGGGAGGTGGAGGCTACGACGTTCTCGATCTTCATGTTCGCCAAAATATCACTTGCCGTCGCTTATTTATAAGGCATTTATAAACGTTTGGTTAATGCGGCCCTGAATTGGCAGCGGAAGAGAGCCTCGCGGCAGACTGAACGAAATGGAGAAGTGGAGTCGAGAGGGAGGGTTGAACTCCCGTATGCGGATCTGCAGTCCGCCACATAGCCGCTGTGTTATCCCGACTTAACTTACCCCATTAGATAAACCTATTAAAGCATTTTGAACGGAGTTCTGCCTCAACCGTTAAAAGCCAAGCCGTCCATGAGCCTGGCATGCACTGCAAAGATGTGGCAGTCCGGGAGGTAGACTGTCCGCTCACTGTGGAGAGCATCGGCTGCCTGATGCAGCACTGGCGGGCCTATCAGCGGGCTGAGTATCTCGTCCTGCAGCATGAGTGCCAGACTGCAGTAGTGCGGCTCGAGAAGGCACAGGCTGGCGGGCTCATCCGGCCTGTTACCGGCTACGAGATCGTTTCACTGCCGGACGAGACGGTCTGCATAGACCGGCCCACTGTCAACGTCCTTGACATCCCGGCGCTCGCCGCTGTGCAGATGGAGTTCCCAGGCCTTGCAGTGGTTGTCCGCGGGCTGTTCAACCATGTCAGCTTCGTCAAGGGCCTGCGGCCTCTGTGCCTGCGGGTGGTGGATGCGGTGCCACCGAGCCCCTCGAAACTGAGCTACCTTGTGCGGACTGCGCTCGCCTCCGGCTATGTTGAGAAGCCGGTGGTTCCCGAGGAGCACGACCTCGACATTCCGACGCTGGCACAGCGGGCGGAGACTCCAGCGGTTATGTTTCCCTGTCGGGCCTCAGGACTCACGGCCGACCGTCCTTACTACTTCCTCGAAGCAGCGCCGCAGGTCAAAGAACCGGTGACCCTTGTCGGCTGCCGGCTGTCTCGGCGCATATACGCCGAGCTCTACGGTAGCGATGTACCGTTCATCGACATCTGTCCTCGCGACCTTGCGCCGCGGGACGGAGTGAAGACTCTTGTCCGTTGCTGTGGAGTGAAGAGCGGGCACGAGCGTGACGGCAATCTCGCGGCAGTGCCGTGGGGCGCTACCGTGCCTGAAGTGGTTGACGCAATCAACGACCTCTTCCGGGATTCAGAATGACTGCCGGCCGCGAGCGAACGCCTGGTAACCTTCGTTCTGCCGCCCGGCTTTGCATAGGAGCTCGCCGAGCGCATACCAGGAATCAGGATCCTCCGGGTCCTGATTCAGATGCTCCTGGAGGTGCTGGATTGCTCCCTTCAGGTCGCCGGCGGCGGCCAGTCGGGCACTCTCATTCCGACCGCCGCTTTCCTCATCGAGCACCCGGCGCATCTCTGTCCTGGCGTGATTGAGCACTACATCCATGGCGTTCTCCGAGAGCCAGGGGTAGCGCTCCCGCATCAGCTTCCGAAACGGCAGCGCTTTCTCCGGCACCAACTCGGCGGTCGGTCCCCGGAAGAGATCCCGCGGCACGTTGATGCTCATGCGACCGTGACTCACAGTGATGTAGTTCTCTGGCGCGGAGATGCTATCACCTGAAATTCACGAGGCGGCCGCACTCGTCGCGCTTGGAGTGGCCGAACTCCGGCATGGCGGAGATCTGGGCCTTGGTGAACACCGGGCCGTCGCGGCAGACCCGCTGTCCGTCCATGACGCAGCAGCCGCAGACGCCGGCGCCGCACTTCATATGCCGCTCAAGCGATAGCTGGCAGTCTATTTCCAGATCGACGCAGGCCTGGTATAGGTAGAACAGCATGATTTCCGGGCCGCAGGCGATGACGCAGTCATAGTGGTGTTCGGCGCATTTCTCGCGCATGAGCTGTACGGCATTCCCGTGGAAGCCGAGACTGCCGTCGTCAGTCGAAATCCAGACGTTGCGGGCGTACTTCACGGCACGGTCGCGCAGGATGACGTCCCGGTCCGTACGGGCGCCGATTATGGCATCTGCGCCTGTATCTTTGATGGCTGGCAGGACAGAGGCGGTGCCCACGCCGCCGCCGACGATGAGATATTCCTTGTCCTTGACGAGTTCGTATCCGTGACCGTAAGGGCCGCGAACGCGGACCGTGTCGCCTATGGTCAGTTCGTGGAGCCGGCGGGTGGACTCACCTATGGCCTTGACCGTGACGGCTTTGATGCGGCCGGTTTTGGACAGAGACATTGGGATTTCTTCCATGCCGGAAGCCCAGAGCATGACAAACTGGCCTGGATCTGCCTTTTCGTCCCACTGGAACTCGAATGTCTTGGTGTCATAGCATTCGTCAGTGACGCCGATTATCTTAACGAAGTCACTCATGGCCCACACCTACCATGTCCTTGATGCTGCTGTAACCGTAGTCGCGCATGAACTCCTCAAGCTCCCTGTTGATCTTTCCGAACACCTCGGGGCCGTCTTTAGCAACGGCGCTGCCGATCTGGAAGGCGCGGGCGCCGGCCATTATGTACTGGGCGGCATCCCGCCAATCCGAGATTCCGCCGACACCGACCAGCGGGATGCTCACCGCATCATAGAGGTCATAGATGTCCCGCACGCCGACTGCCCGCACCGCCGGGCCCGAGAGACCGCCGTAGCGGTTGCTGAGGAACGGCCGATGGAACTCCGGCGAGATGACCATGGCCTTGAGGGTGTTGATAGCTACGATCGCGTCACCGCCGCCGTCCTGCACGGCAATGGCAATGTCGTTAAGCAAGTGGGTGTTAGGCGTCAGCTTGGCCCAGACCGGGATGCTCACGGCAGCTTTGACCTCAGCCACGATACTTTTAACCAGAGTCGGATCGGTGCCGACCTCCATTCCGTAGCCTTTGGCGTGGGGGCAGGAGAGATTTAATTCCACTGCGCAGGCACCATACTCTTCCATCTTGCCGGCCAGAGCGGCGAATTCATTGGCATCGGCGCCGAAGATCGAGCCGACAATCTTGCCGTGGGGGGCGGCGAGAGTCATCTCGTCCCTGAAGAGGGCGATTCCGGGGTTCGGCAGTCCCATAGCGTTAATGAATCCACCCTTAACCTCAGTGAAACAGGGGTTGGTGTGCCCTGGCCGAGGCTCGGAGCCGATGGACTTTGTGACAACAGCGCCGGCGCCGGCCGCGAGCATCCGGATCATGGATGCGCCGGTCTCGTCCATGATGCCCGAGGCCACCATTCCCGGGGTCTCTAGGGTGAGCTTTCCCACTTCGGTCTGCAGTGCTGACATTACGTTCCCATATGTGGGAGAGGTTAAAATACTTCGACACGTCGCACACCAGCATTCAGTCATAAATACTTGGAGGGAAATGGGCGAGGTATGGATATGGCAGCGTTCCGCAGCGACTTCCCGACCATGCGCAAAGGCCGCGGGGTCTATCTCGACAGTGCCTGCCAGTCACTACGGCCGGACAGCGTCATCGCCGCCATCACGGAATACTACACAGAATGTCCGGCCTGCGGTGAGCGCAGCGTGCATTGGATGTCGAATATGGTGTCCGTGCGCATCGATGAGACCCGCGAGGCCCTCGCCCGTTTCTTCGGCGGTGCTGACCCTTCATGTTTCTGTTTTACTAAAAACACTACTGAGGGGCTCAATACCGTTGCCTTTGGTTCCGGTTTGAAGGCCGGTGACGCAGTGGTCACTACGGACGCCGAGCACAATTCCAATTATGTTCCGTGGCTGATGTTGAGGGACACCGCCGGCCTGAAGATGCGTATGTCGCACTCCGGTCCGGACGGGGTTTTCGACCTCGAATCCCTTAAGGCCGCGATGAATCATGACGTGAAACTAGTCGCCGTCGGTCACTGCAGCAACGTAACAGGCTGTCCGGTGCCGCTCAAGGCCGTAGCAGAGATAGCCCACGATTGGGGTGCGCAGCTTCTGGTGGATGGAGCCCAGGGTGCGCCCCATCTGAAGGTGGACTTCGTCCGTGACGGCATTGACTTCTACGCTGCCTCGATCCACAAGATGTGCGGTCCGTCTGGCATGGGTTTCCTGTACGGAACTCCGGAGGCGCTGAAGAATCTGCGGGCATTGCACGTCGGCGGCGGCACGGTCGGTCTGGTTACCTACGATCATGTCGACTTTGCACCATACCCCGACCGTTTCGAGGCCGGTCTCCAGGACTATGCGGGGATTTTCGGTACGAAAGCCGCCGTGGAGTACCTGGAGAAGGTCGGGATGGACAGCATAACCGCCCATGATGCGAAACTGATGCGCTATGTCTTCGCGCAGACCCAGGACGTTCCAGGCCTGCAGCTGGTAGGTCCTGCCGATCCTTCACAACGCTGCGCAGTGTTCTCGTTCAACATCAGAGGCATGGGTGCGCATGATGTCGCGATGATGCTGGACAGCGTTGATGGGATCATGGTCCGCTCCGGTATGCACTGCGCCCATCCATTTCATGTCGCTCGTGGCCTCGGAGGGAGCGTGCGGGCGTCGGTGTACCTATACAACAATCGCGAGGACATCGAACGTTTCGCCGTCGCGCTGAAGAAGATCGCCGCGACGTTCGGCGATCGCTAAGCGTCAGGCCGGCGTCTGAACGGACCAGGGCCAGCTGGTCGCTGTAGGCGATCGTCAGTTCTACGGCCGCCGGATGGGCTACCGCGGTGCGGTATGACCGTCCGTTTCCGTCGACCAACATTAACGTGTGGCCGCTGAGATCCAGGTGGCAGTCAGGATTCGGCAGAATGTCGCAGCCCCGCAGGGTCATGACATCAGCCTCCGAGTCCCAGAACCGGTCGAGAGTCGCCGCTGCTTGATCAGCGGCATCGGCCATTCCGGTGTCCGCTCTCTCTTCGAAGAGCTGGGAGACCGGCGCCAGTACTGCGGCCATTATAAGCACGCCGCACACGATCACGGTCATCCGGGACATGGTGAATTCAATCAACGAAGCTCACCTCTACGCCATAGATGCCTTCTGCATTCATACAGGAGAACAAAAGTGTGGCGGGGCCGTTCACGGCGAAGGCCGGTCCGAGTAGCCGCACGGGAGGCCGATCCAGATAGGTCCGGCTCTGCTCGGTGTCTCCGCGGAAGACCGCAATTGAGTAGGCATCCGCGTTCTCGCCGCCGATTACAACGGTGCAGGCTGCGTCGATGGCGACATCAAGTGTGCAGGTGCTGCCGGCGCCGGCATAGTAAACCCGTGCGGCGGCCTCGCTGATGCGTCCGACCTCCTGATCGACCGCGGCGATCCCAGTCTGTGTCAGATCGGAAGAGCACAC
>Ga0183095_10408_pt2 | contig 45735 bp, 35 predicted proteins | sample BioMet4_FD_130346 | JGI IMG/M metagenome (GOLD analysis project Ga0183095, IMG submission 130346) | Microbial communities from bioreactor (seeded with sewage sludge) at LBNL, California, USA - Biofuel metagenome 4 (v2) (version 3) | ecosystem: Engineered > Bioreactor > Anaerobic > Unclassified ...
GGACTGCGCTACACCCCGTTTTTTCTTTTTACGGGTGCAAAGGTAAAGCATATTTTTTTAATGAGCAATCTTTTTTTCTAAATTTTCTATTTTTCAACTCTAATACGTGCGTCGACAGCATAGATTCCTTCTGTTGTAGCGACCAATGGATTGATATCCATTTCCTTGATTTCGTTCGCAAAACGGAGTAGGGTTGAGAGTCTAACTATAATGTCTGCATATAGTTGCTCATCGATTCCGTTTTCTCCACGAATTCCTTTGAAGATCGGATAACCGCGAAGTGAATGAATCATTGAGAATGTTTCATCATAGGAAAGTGGTGCAAGACCATAAGACACATCATTAAGCAGTTCAACGAAGATTCCACCGAGTCCGCAGAATACTACATGTCCGAAGCGCTCTTCATATTTGGCTCCAAGGAATAGTTCTCGACCCTTTAACATCGGTTGAACCATGATTCCATTCACTCCAGGCAATTGCATCATTCGATTAATTTCGAAAAGAAGATGTTCTTCATATTGGATATTGAGAACAACACCGCCAATGTCAGACTTATGAACTGGACCAACAACTTTGGCTGCAACAGGGAATTTTATCTGTTGGGCGAAATGAACCAGCTCTTCTGGATTTGCTGAAGCAAATTGTTCAACTACCGGAATATTGGCAGCTTTCAGAAGTTGACGAACCACTTCGGGTGTAAGATAACCGCTTTCAGGAATATGATCGATGATACGACGGATTTCAGGGACATCGACGCCATAAAGTTGTATATCTGTGCTGGCTGGCTTTGGCGTATTCAACACGCGAGAGAGTGCAGTGCCTAAGGTGACTTCATCAGAGAAGTTTACATGTCCTTTTTTGATAAAACTCTTTGTCTCTGGTCCGGCAGTGATGATGCTTGGAAGAACGGGAATGATTGGTTTTTTGCATTCTAATATCTTTTTGTGCAGGACTTCATAAGTTTCGTAAAGTTTCTTTAATCCCGGAGTACCAAAGATGACCATGATTATGTCAATCTGGTTGAATCGTTTTTCGCAATAATCTATAGCAGTTGCTAAGTTCTCAGGAGTTCCAGTTCCGATAATGTCAATCGGATTTCCGACAGCAGCGCCGGGAAGTAGTTTGGATTTCAGTTCTGCAACGTCAGGCCCTTCAAGTCTGGGAACATTCAAATGGCCTTTAGTCAATGCATCTGCAAGCATCACGCCTGGACCTCCAGCTTGTGTAACAATAGCGATATTTTTACCTTTTACTTCATTCAAAGTGAAGATACACGCTACTGTTGTCAATTCTTCACGGCCGAAACAGCGAACGATTCCTGCTTTACGGAAGAGGGCTTCAACTGCGGAATCGGCACTTGCGATAGCACCAGTATGAGAAAGCGCGGCTCTTTTTCCTGCATCAGTACTTCCGGATTTGATTGCAGCTATATGGCAGCCTTTGCGAATGAGTGATGAAGCATGGAATAGCAGTTTATCCGGATTCTTGATTTGTTCGATATAAAGAATCTTGATTTTTGAATCGACTGCAGGATCATAATGCCTGTCCATATATTCCAAGACTTCTTCAACGCCAATCTGACGTGAATTTCCAACCGACCAAACAGATGAGAATCGGAGGCCTTTGGTAAGTGCAGATTCGATAATGAAAAGAGCTGTCGCACCAGAACTGGAGATAAAATCAACACCGTCAGGGTGAAACTCTGGAATCGGCTGAGTGAAGACACCTCGATAATTGATGTTCATTACTCCAATGCAGTTCGGACCGATGAGAGCAGCACCAGCTTTGTCAACAATCTTTGCTATTTTGTCTTCAAGTTTTGCGCCTTCTTTATTCTCTTCGCTAAAGCCGGCAGCGATGACAATGAAAGCTTTGACATTTTTCTTGTTTGCAAGGATGTCCATTACTTCAGGGCAAGAAGGACTTGGTATAGAAATGATTGCAAGTTCTGTGTCAGGGATTTCGCTCACACTGTGATATGACTTCAATCCTTGAACAGTATCTTCATGATGATTGACAACCCGAAGTTCCCCTTTGTAGTTCCCTTCAATAAGATTTCTGACAGTGCGTCCTCCGGGTTTGTGTACGTCATTTGATCCACCGACTACTACGATGCTTTTTGGGTCAAGAAGTTCTCTGTTAATCATGTTTCTCGTGTTAAAAAGTTTAACAATACGATGCAAATATACATTATTTCGCGAGAGTACCAAAGTGTCACAAAAAATAATTGAAACAATGAAAATTCAGGTTGTAAAATTGAAATAAAAAAGGTTGTGCAGAGTTTTGCACAACCTTTTATCATGAGAACAAACAAATGTTTATTTGTAAGGAATGCCTTCGATAGCTGCAATTCCTGGAAGGACTTTCCCTTCGATAGCTTCGAGAAGAGCTCCACCACCTGTAGAGATGTAAGAAACTCCATCCGCCATCTTGAATTTGTTAACGCAAGCGACTGAATCTCCACCACCGACCAACGAATAGGCTCCGTTCTTAGTAGCTTCAACGATTGCTTCGCAGACAGTTCTTGAACCATGAGTGAAGTTGTCAAATTCAAACACACCAGTTGGCCCATTCCACAGAATCGTTTTGGAATTCAAAATGATTTCGGAGAAAGCTTTTTCGCTCTTCGGACCGATATCCATTCCTTCCCAACCGTCAGGAATCTTGTCGGCATCACAGAATTTGGTGTTTGCGTCATTGCTAAAATCATCAGCAATCTTCACATCAGTTGCAAGCACGAAGTTGACCCCTTTTTCCTTTGCTTTATTCAAAATATCGAGAGCAAGGTCGAGTTTGTCTTCTTCAAAGAGAGAACGACCGATTTGTCCGCCAAGCGCTTTTTTGAATGTATATGTCATTCCTCCGGCAATAATCAGATTGTCTACTTTATTAAGCAGATTCTCAATAATGTCAATCTTTGTAGAGACTTTTGATCCACCCATGATAGCGGTGAAAGGATGAACAGATTCGTTCATCACCTTATTCACAGCTTTGACTTCCTTCTCCATCAGATAGCCGAACATCTTATGATCGTCATCAAAGTAGTCTGCCATGACAGCTGTTGAAGCATGAGCGCGATGGGCTGTTCCGAAAGCATCGTTGACATAATATTCAGCTAAAGCGGCTAATTCTTCGGCATATATTTTCTGTTTTGCCTTGATAGCTTTTTTAGCGGCTTTTTTCTCTTCGTCGGAAACATCGTCGGCTAAACCGCGAGGTTTACCTTCTTCTTCAAGGTGAAAGCGCAGATTCTCGAGCAATAAAACTTCGCCCGGTTTCAATGCGGCAGCTTTCTCTTTAGCTTCCTTATCGCTTGGAGCAAATTGAACCTTTACTCCTAGAAGTTCAGAGACATGATTGATGATGTGCAGGAGCGAATACTTGTCATTCCGTTCGCCTTTCGGACGTCCAAGATGTGAACCGATGATGAGCGCTCCGCCGTCAGAGAGTATTTTCTTAAGCGTCGGAAGAGCAGCGCGAATACGCGTGTCATCGGTGATGTTGAACTGGTCGTCGAGTGGAACATTGAAGTCAACTCTGACGAAAGCCTTTTTTCCTGCGAAGTTGATTTTGTCAATTGAAAGCATGTCGTAGTTTTTATTAGGTTATTATTTGTAAGCAATACCTTGGATAGCTGCGATTCCTGGAAGAATTTTTCCTTCGATCGCTTCGAGCAAAGCACCGCCACCAGTTGATACATAAGAAACGCCTTGGGCAATACCGAATTTGTTGACGCAAGCTACAGAGTCACCGCCACCAACAAGTGAGAAAGCTCCGTTCTTTGTTGCTTCGACAATTGCTTCTCCAACAGCTTTTGAGCCATGAGAGAAATTTTCGAACTCGAAGACACCTGTCGGGCCATTCCAAAGAATTGTTTTTGATTTTTTGATTACTTCTGCATAAGCAGCTTCTGCTTTTGGACCGATATCGAGAGCTTTCCAGCCGTTCGGAATATCCATTGAGTCGCAGAATTTTGCATTGGCATCGTTGCTGAAATTGTCAGCGATTTTTGAATCGTCGGCCAAAATAAGTTTGACGCCTTTCTCTTTTGCCTCTTTAATAATAGAAAGAGCAAGGTCTAGTTTGTCGTCTTCACAAAGAGAATCACCAATCTTTCCACCCATAGCTTTCATGAAAGTATAATTCATTCCGCCTGTGATAATCAGGTTATCAACCTTATTGAGCAAATTCTCGATGATATCGATTTTTGTAGAAACTTTCGAACCGCCCATGATGGCAGTGAAAGGACGAACGATGTTGTTCATGACTTTATCGACAGCTTTGACCTCTTTCTCCATCAGATAGCCGAACATTCTGTTGTCGGTATCGAAGCAGTCAGCGATAAGAGCGGTGGAAGCATGAGCGCGGTGAGCTGTACCAAAAGCGTCGTTCACATAGCAGTCTGCCATAGCAGCCAATTTCTGTGTGAAGATTTTCTGGCTGGCTTTGATAGCTTTTTTAGCGGCAGCTTTTTCTTCATCAGTTGCTGTATCGGCCAAGCCACGTGGTTTGCCCTCTTCTTCAGCGTAGAAGCGAAGGTTTTCGAGCAGCAGAGCTTCTCCTGGTTTTAATGCAGCTGCTTTTTCTTTAGCTTCGTCGCTTATGCAGTCGCTTGCAAATTGAACATTAACACCCAACAGTTCAGAAACATGAGCGAGAATGTGTTTGAGTGAAAACTCGTCGCTAACGCCTGTTGGACGACCAAGATGAGAACCGATAATGGCAGAACCGCCATCGGCAAGAATTTTCTTAAGAGTAGGAAGGGCGGCCCGAATACGCGTGTCGTCTGTAATGTTGAACTTATCGTCTAAGGGTACATTGAAGTCAACCCTGACGAACGCCTTTTTTCCGGCGAAGTTAAATTTGTCAATGGATTGCATAATTCTATATTTTAAATTTGTAAAAACCTTTTCCGACTGCAAAAGTACAAAATATTTGCCGTTTTCTTTATCTATTGTATTTGTTTCTTTCTGACGATTTGTCAAAAAGTTATAAGATAGTGAGCCATATAGGATTATTTCATCTTTTCAGGCCGTTCCCACAGTTTCTTCATATTGTATGGCATGCGGAAAACATCACCGGCAGCATTGCAGAAATACAAATAAGAGATGCTGAGTTTGTCGGCATTTCCATCCGCCCAGAAGGCATAAAAATCTTTGTTGACATTCAAAGGTCGGCGGGCATAAGAATGGTTCCTTTCAGAATGTGAAGTAAGTGTGCGGACGCGTTGCCATGAAGCACCTTCGTCTTTACTGCGCCACATCACCATTTCTCCACCTGTTCCCCAATATTGAGGGCCAGCATCTGTTGGCGCGACGATAGTCCAGACATCATTGTCAATGTATAAGCTTCCTGAATCGTAACAATGAGTCGATGCAGTTATGTAACTATAATTCCATTTTGCTCCATTCCAATGTACAGTAAACCACTCGCGTTTTCCACCTGAAGGACCGGTTAGATGATTGTCACTGATAAGATACAGAATCACTGGACGACCTTTGCTGTCGTAGTTGATATCTTTAATGTAGCAATTCTTTCCTTCGCTTTGAAAATCGTGGACTAAAGCATCGTTATGAGAACGGCGAAGCGGCATCTCAAGCAGTTTGCCTTCAATATTTGTCCATGTTCGTCCCCAGTCGTTGCTTTCTATATAATAAATGTTAGTTCTTGTATCAACATCTCCGTTAATGTGCCGATTGAAGCAGTCCATCAGTCTCTCTCCGCACATTGTAGAAAATTGATAATGGCCGGATTTAGTCTCACCTTTCTCAGTATCAATCATAGAAGCAATAGCTACCGAATCACTCCATTGGCGTCCATCAGGTGAAGTGCGGAAAAAGAGTCGGCGAACGCCGTCATATCTGGTATAAAACAATGCAAATCCACGTTCCGGACTATAATGGACTTCAGGATAAGCCATAATACTTTCATTGATATAATCGAAGTGTGAAATGTCATAAGGCTTTGAACTGCGATATCGAATGCCTGGACGATGGTTGGCTCTTCCAGCCACAAAGACCCAAATATAACCGTCTTTGTCTATTTGAATTGTCGGGTCGTCATGTGGATCTGAAACACCATTGATACCTTTATCATAAACAACGACTGGTTTGCGTAGTTTGCCAGTTTTGTGATTGTAACATCCAACCATGCAAAGTAGATATTTCTTTTCAGCGGCTGGAGTTCCTCCGAATACAAAATATGTACAATGTGTCTTATTGGAATAGACAGCCATCGGGATATGTTTCATTGTATAAGTTCCCAAACCTCCGGAATATTTATCTCCATATTGGGAACGTGCTTGACCGATTGTAAACCATATTCCGCGGTAACCATCGACAGTTTGATTGTCCATCGACTGTGCTTTCAAAGATGTAAATGCACCGAACATGCATAACATCAATAATATCTTCTTCATATTAAATGCTAAATAACTTTGCCCAAAATTACGGCATTATTCTTTATGTCGAAGTAAAACTTCAGAAATATAATAAACAGAATTCATAATTATTACATCTTTATTGGGAATACTATAATGCATACTCAAAGAATATATCCTAATGTTTATGCTTTTTTGTTGACTTTCTGTATGTTCCGCCCCAAAATTGATTTAAGGTTCAAAAGAACTGCATTTTTTATACCCTTTTTGAACACTTTTAACAACTACCAAACGCGACAGTTTATAATTTTGCTCCCCGAAAATACAATAGAATGTAAAAATGTAAAACATAGAATTATGAAAGCGAATTGTCTAAAATTGATTTTACTGCTTTTGGTGGGATTATGTCCTGCAAGTATGATTTACGGTGCACAAGGTGGAGTTTTTCTTTATACGCCTTATACAAAGATTTCTGTTCCGCCCGGACAAACGATTACCTATTCTGTTGAAGTTCATAATAATACAAGTGCGGTTCAGAATGCAGCTATCAACATTGTCGGTTTGCCAAAAGGCTGGACCTACTCTTTGAAAGCCGATAGTTGGTCAATTACCCAACTTTCAGTGTTGCCTAAAGACCAAAAGAGTTTTACATTAAAAGTTGATGTTCCGTTGAAGGTCAATAAAGGTGTTTATCGTTTTTCTGTTGTTGCCGCTGGATTGGCACAGATGCCTTTGACAGTCATAATCTCTGAACAAGGTACTTATCAGACAGCCTTTTCGACTGATCAGCCAAATATGGAAGGAAATTCAAAGGCATCGTTCACCTTTAATGCTAACTTGAAGAACCAAACCGATGCTCAACAGTTATATTCGTTGACAAGTGAATATCAACGTGGCTGGTCGGTAATCTTCCGTGTGAATGCCAAAGAAACGACATCAGCTCAAGTTGAACCGAACGGGACGCAAAGTGTTACAATTGAGATTAATCCTCCTGCGAATGTAAAAGCAGGAAAATATAAAATCCCTGTTCATGCAGCAACAAGTACAACTTCGGCAAGCTTGGACTTGGAAGTTGTAATTACCGGAACTTATGATGTCGAACTGACAACTCCGGAAGGTTTGTTGAGTACAGACATTACAGCAGGTTCAACCAAGAAAATGAATCTACTGGTTAAGAATACCGGCACGAGTGATTTGAGTGGAATCAGTCTGAAGGCGAATGCACCTGCAGATTGGGAAGTGACATTTGAACCAGCTAAGGTCAATGTCCTTGCCGCTGGAAGTTCGACGACAGTTGTTGCAACGATGAAGGCTTCTCGCAAAGCCATTCCTGGCGATTACATTACAAAGATGACGGCATCTGCTCCGGAAGCCACTTCTACTGCAGAGTTCCGCGTCACAGTGAAAACTTCGATTCTGTGGGGTTGGCTTGGTATTCTGATTATTGCTGCTGTTCTCGGAGGCGTTTATTATCTGTTCCGCAAATATGGAAGAAGATAAAGTTTTTGAAGAACCCGTAGTCGAGCTAGTTAATCTGACGAAGAAGTACGGCAACTTCACAGCTGTTGATGACCTCAACCTGACCATCTACAAAGGAGAGGTTTTCGGATTGTTGGGACCGAATGGTGCCGGCAAATCGACAACAATCCTAATGATGCTTGGGTTGACAGATCCGTCGTCGGGTGTTGTGAAAGTTTGTGGCATCAATTCCACTACACATCCTATTGATGTGAAGCGCGTTGTCGGTTATTTGCCTGAGGATGTCGGTTTTTACGATGATATGACAGGCTTGGAGAATCTTGCATATACAGGTGAACTTAATGGTTTGACGCGCGAACAATCGAAGGAAAAAGCTCTTCAGCTTCTAGAACGTGTCGGGATTCCCGAGCAGGCAAAGAAAAAAGCCGGCAAATATTCCCGAGGTATGCGTCAGCGCCTTGGTTTGGCTGATGTTTTGATGAAGAGTCCGCATGTCATTATTCTTGATGAACCGACATCAGGAATTGATCCTGCAGGTGTGAAAGAGTTCATCAAGTTGATTAATGAACTTAGTCATGAAGAGGGTCTGACCGTCATTTTCTCATCCCATATATTAAGTCAGGTTCAGGAAGTTTGTGACCGCGTCGGATTGTTCAATCACGGCAAATTGGTCGCAGATATCATGCTGAAAGATATTGAAGAGAAGCATGAAAGTTTGGATGAGATTTACAACCAATATTTTGTGGAGGAATAAATCATGACCGATAGTTATCTCACCAATACCAATCATCCTTTCATGGTGATTGTCAGAAAAGAGGTTACGGATATTGTCAAGAGTTGGCGTTTCATCATTCTGATTGCCATTATCTTGCTTACTTGTATGGGCTCGCTTTATACGGCTTTGACAAATATTGCGGCTTCAATTAAGCCTGATGATCCAAACAGTTCGTTCTTGTTCTTGAAACTTTTCACAGTGAGTGATGGTTCGTTGCCTTCATTCCTCGTATTTATAAGTTTTCTGGGACCGCTTTTGGGCATCGCATTAGGCTTCGATTCCATTAATTCGGAGCAGAATAAAGGAACACTCAGTCGGATTCTTTCACAACCGATTCATCGTGATTATCTGATTAATGCCAAATTCCTTTCGGCACTTTTAGTCATTGGTGCATTGTTGTTTGCTCTAGGCTTTTTGGTGATGGGCTTTGGCTTGCGTGCTATCGGAATTCCGCCGACTGCAGGCGAGTTTATGAGAATCGTCTTTTTCCTGTTCCTTGCGCTTGTTTATATTGCATTTTGGTTGAACCTCTCGATATTGTTCTCCATTCTGTTTAAGCAAGCCGCAACATCAGCTTTGGCCTGCATCGCAGTTTGGCTCTTTTTCAGTGTTTTCTATTCAATGATTATCAATCTTATCGGCAAAGCGATAAGTCCGAATGAGATGGCCACTGAAGCACAAGTCATCAGTTATCAACGATTTATGCTTGACTTAATGCGAATTGCACCAAGTGAATTGTTTAACGAAGCGACAACAACTTTACTTATGCCTTCTGTAAGAAGTATCGGGCCGCTTTCGATGGAGCAGGTGAGTGGAGCAATTCCGAGTCCGCTTTCATTGGGACAGAGTTTGCTGGTTGTTTGGCCGCAATTGACCGGAATGATTGCTGCAACGGTTATCTGTTTTGGTCTTTCATACGTTAGCTTTATGCGTCGTGAAGTTCGTTCAAGATAGAATCCGGCAGTTATAAAAATATAAAACGTTCATGGCCTTCAGTCATGAACGTTTTTTTATGTTTAAGATGGAGTTTCTTCCAATTTGAATCGCAGTCGCAACGTACCGTCATTCCAATCGTGACTGATGATTCGAAATCGACCGATTTCGGAAGTGTTGTTGACATGCGCGCCAATGCAGGCGCAAGCGTCATAATCGCCAATACGAACGATGCGAAGAGTTTCGCTTGCATCGTCGGGAAGCTTAGACAGGTCTACAATCGCAGAGGCATCTTCTTTTGGCATAAAGTCAATAGTTACAGGCAAAAGTCGTGCAATCACTTCATTAACCCGCTGTTCAATTTCTTGAAATTGTGCTTCTGTCGGTTCTTGTGACAATTGATAGTCGCACTTGCTTTTCTTTCTTTCGATGTGAGCGTTGCGCGAACGCGGACAACCGAACATCCGGACCATAGTCTGATTTAAAATATGTTCCGTCGTATGCATTGGCGGATATTCCTGCTTATTATGCTCATTTAATGTGGGTTCTTGTTCCATTTTCTATTTGTTTTGTTGATTAATCAAATTCACTACGACTTTAACCATTATGTCTTTTTCTTCTGTTCTGCTTTCGGCTATCATTAACGTCAACGCGACTAAAGTGTTGTCCGCAATACGTTTTTCTCCATTTGCTCGATAAAGTATTCCATTATTCTCCATAAACCAAAGGAATAATGTTGCGGCAATTCGTTTATTGCCATCAGTGAAAGAATGGTTTTTGGTTACTAAATATAATAACATAGCAGCTTTCTCTTCAATACTCGGATAAAGCTCATTCCCATCAAATGTCTGATATATAGTAGAAATGGAACTTTTGAACGATTCATCTTTTTCATTTGCAAAAAGAGAACTTTCTCCGAACTTTCCTCTCAGAATTCGAATCACTTCCATGGCATTATCGTATGTTGCATGAAATTTTTCTCCTTTTATGGTTTGCTCGATAGAAAGCTGCTGATAGTCATATTTGTCCAATGTGTCTAAGGCATAGACATAATCTGTCACCACAGCTAACAATCCTTTTGATTGGTCAGATGTTAATTGCTCTTGGTTTTTAATGGTCTTGTCTAAAACACTTACAATATCTTTTAAATCATTATAGTGCTCAAGTTTTAGCTTTTCATTGATGGCAAAGCCTTTAATCAAATAATCTTTTAAAATTTGGTTCGCCCAAATGCGGAATTGCGTACCTCGTTGAGATTTTACTCGATAACATACTGAGATGATAACATCCAAATTATATAAGACAGTTACGTAGTGTTGATTGTTTTCAGAACTCATATGTGCAAATTTTGCACATGTGATATCTTTGTTTAATTCTCCTTCTTTATATACATTGTTAATATGACGTCCTATAACTGTTCTGTCTTTTTGAAAGAGTTCGGCCATTTGAGCTTGTGTAAGCCAAACTGTATCTTTTTGTAATTTGACATCTAATTGTATTTGTCCATCTTCCGTTTGGTAAATAACGATATTGTTTGAGTTTTGGTTAAATCCCGAAGCGGAAATTGGCGGATATTCCTGCTTATTATGCTCATTTAATGTGGGTTCTTGTTCCATAGTCATTATAAATTTGTTCCTTCAATATCTTTTGCCTGGAAAGGTTTTTCAGTAAGTGAAATAATCTCTCGCTTGAGAATGCTGTAAACGTTCAAGTCCGTATATTTTCCGGAAGAAAGAAGTTCTCCGTCACGCTCGATGCCTTCTTTAATGAATTTCAAGCGTTGAGGAATAGCATTGCTTGGCTCATTTTCGACCGCGCATTTAATCTGAATCCGATTGATATCAAGATGTTCAACAGCCCATCGAATGAGTTGGACAACACAGGCAGTCATTATCCCTTGATGCTGATATTCAGGAAGAAGCCAATATCCGATTTCTGTCCGATGATTCAAAAAATCGGTGTTCTTAAAGCCGACAAGTCCACAGACTTTTCGGTTCTTTTTGATAATGAAAATCAAGTCGCGTTGCGAACGGGGAACAGCCAGAACTGAAAAGAGAAACAGCCGTTCATCGTCGAGTGTCAATGACGGAACAAATGGAAGCCATTGACTGAGATATTCTCTGTTTTTATCAATCGCATTCCACAAGGCGCTTGCATCAGAAACTCTGACTTCTCGTAATTTATATTCTTTTTGAATGATCGCTGAAAACATTGTCACTTCATTTATTGAAACAAAGGTAACGTTTCTGCTTGAAAGTGTCAAAAAAATGGACAGCAGTGTCAAGAAAGTGGACACTTTACGAAACTCGATATGTCTGTAGTATTTTGTAAAACAATATATTATGTAGTTTGGCACGCAGTTTGTATTACTATAGGCAGAAAACAAATTAAATAACAAATAAAACAAAAACAAAAATGAAAACATTACTAGTAGCAGCAGTTTTAGCAGTAGCAACAATGACAAGTTTCGCAGGTAACAATGGTAAATTCGTTTACAAAAACGTTGAGAACGTGAACAATCAATTGACCGAACAGACCGTTTATCGCGCAGATGATTCTGGTAAATTTTTGACTCCAACAATCAAATACAGTTTTGTTTATGATTCGCAAAACCGCGTTTCTGTTAAGGAAGCCTGCAATTGGGACGGCGGTTCTGAAACTTGGCAACCAGCTTATCGCTGGACTTACGAATACAACGAAGGTGGTTATACAATCAGTTATTCAACATGGAATTCCGAGCGTAATGCTTATAATCCTGCTTCGCAGCGCAGTGAGTATAAAAATGATCCTTTGAAGAATGAGATGAGCATACGCACAAATACTTTTGATGCAACAACCAACGAATGGCAATCGTCAGTCAATTGTTCGGTTGCTTCGACTTTTGATAATCTGATTGCTTTGGGCAAGTAACTTTTCAATACTAAACATACATTTTTCAACTGTTAGTCAAGCCTTAAACGGTCTTAGGACAACAGAAAATGACGCAGCTCTCTGAGAAGATGGGCTGCGTCGTTCGTTTTTACGATTCATTATTTTGAGATTGAATATCCATTTTGTGGAAGGCGTAGAAAAACTTAGTTGTATGTCTGTAATGCGGGAAAGATAGGTTGACCTATTTCCCGCATGAAGATTTTACAGATAATAAAAAATACCTTTGTTCATAGCGATAGGATTAAACTGTCAAAAAATTGGACAGTGGTGTCAAAAAATTGGACACTTCGAACGTAAAGGCGAAATGCTAAACCGCTGTGAAATATATGGTTGAATGGTTTGGCACGTTGTTTGCTTTATTATCGATGGAAAATAATAAAGCTAAATATGAAAACAGTCTTACGTAATCTATTGTGTGTCCTTCGGCGATTCAAAATCGCTACTATTCTGAATGTTCTCGGTCTTTCCGTCGCTTTTACTGCATTTATGATCATTATGATGCAGGTTGATTATGATAATGGTTATAACAAGTCAATCAAGGGAGGCGATTGCATTTACAGGCTTACTCTAATTAATAATGCTAAAAATCAAGGTGTAATTTGTCGTCCTTTGTCAGAAATGTTTACGGCATCCTCGCCTCACATCAAAGCTGGTGCTATTGAGAGTACGGGAAGCAAAAGTTTTTTTCATGTCGACATAAATGGACGGAGACTTAGTTTTCAGGAACAATTCAATTCGGTTTCTCCTGATTATGTTCGTGTATTTCCGTTTGTAAAAAAAGAAGGTTCTGTATCACTTGATAATCCTCTTGTGGTGATTATTCCTGAGAGTATGGAACATAAGATTTTCGGCAACAAATCGGCTATCGGACAGCTGCTCCTTTGCTCTACAGATTCAATATCTTATACGGTTGGTGGCGTTTATAAAGATTTTCCTTCAAACAGTTCTATTCAAAATTCCATTTATGGAAATATGGGTAAGGAGAACGAAGGAGTATGGAACAATTGGAATTACATTTATTATGTCCGATTCGATTCTCCAAAAAATGCTGCGCTTGTAAAGAAAAATTTCATGAAAGATCCTCAGACCTTAGCTGCATTTGTCAAAGTATTCGGTCAAGAAATCAAATCGTTTAAAGATGCTCAGATCGATTTCATGATCACGCCTTTTAAAGATCTTCATTTTCAGCAGAATGTTCTTTTTGATAAAGTGCCGAAAGCAAGTCGTCAGACAACATTTCTATTTTTCGGTATAGCTTTTATCATTTTGATTATTGCCGCTATCAATTATACGAACTTCAGCATGGCATTGACGCCGATGCGGATTAAGAGCATTAACACGCAGAAAGTGCTTGGAAGCAGTGACGCAGCACTTCGCTGGAGTCTGATTTTCGAAGCGATTGCCATAAGTTTTCTCTCGTTTCTCATAGCGCTCTTCTTTATGAATATCTTAAAGACGAGTTTCGTCAGCAAACTGGTCGATCCTGGAATGTCGTTGTCTCTGCATCCTGGATTGATTGGCTTGACAGCTTTGCTTTCAGTTCTGCTTGGATTGTTTGCCGGCATTTATCCGTCTTTTTATACAACGTCATTTCCTCCGGCATTGGCGTTGAAAGGAAGTTTCGGACTTACTCCAAAAGGGCGGAAACTCAGAAGTACGCTTATTGCTGTGCAGTTTATCGCTTCATTTGCGCTTGTCATTGGTTCTCTGATAGTTTATCTTCAGAACTATTATATGATGCACACGCCACTTGGTTACGACAAGAGTGCAATCATCGTTTCTGATATGAGCGTAAAGACTAATCATCAGCAAAAAGCCTTTAAAAATTCGTTGAAAAGCAATCCTGAAATCGAAGGTGTATCATACGCAAATGTTTTGCTTTCTTCAGGCGACACATATATGAATTGGGGAAGAACGTATCATGACAAATCGATTAGTTATGATTGCTTGCCTGTTGATTGTGATTTCTTGAAAGTTATGGGAATAAAGGTGAAAGAAGGTCGTGATTTCCGTCCCGAAGACGAGCTTTCAGCGCATGGTACGTACATCTTTAATGAAAATGCCCGCGCATTCTTCAACCTCAAATTGGATGATAACATGGACGGTGATAAGATTGTTGGTTTTGTTCCGGACATCAAATTTGCGTCGCTGCGAACATCGGTTAGTCCGATGTGTTTTTACGTTTGGGGAAAAGCCATGTGGTTTTCTGATCAATCGCCTTATTATGATAACGTTTATATAAAAGTAAAGAAGAATGTCGATTTAACTCAGGCAATGGCTTTCGTAAAGAAGACTTTTGCGGAATATGATTCTGATTATCCTTTCAATATTCGTTTCTACGATTCTGTACTTCAAAATACATATCAAAAAGAGCTTACACTTAATTCTTTGATTCTTTTGTTCAGCTGTGTGGCAATTTTTATCTCGATTGTGGGAGTATTCGGACTTGTCGTGTTTGAATGTGAGTATCGCCGCAAAGAGATTGGAATCCGCAAAGTGTTGGGTTCAACGACTTCTGATATCCTGCGGATGTTCAATCTCATATATCTTAAAATTTTGCTTATCAGTTTTGTCATCGGTGCTCCGCTTGCCTATTATTTCGTTCACAAATGGCTTCAGAATTTCGCTTACAAAACGCCGATTTACTGGTGGATTTTTGCAGTTGCGCTCTTGCTGATTACTCTTATTACAATTCTTACTGTAACATATCAGAGCTGGCGCGTTGCCAATGAGAATCCGATTAAGAACGTGAAAATGGAATATCATACATTCATATAGAAATAAAATAAACAATTAATAAATAGACAAATTATGATTAAGATTGAAAGTTTGCGGAAAGTTTTCCGCACCGAAGAAGTGGAAACCATCGCACTCAACGATGTCTCGATGGAAGTGAAAGATGGAGAATTCGTTGCAATCATGGGTCCTTCAGGTTGCGGTAAATCAACATTGCTGAATATTTTAGGTTTGCTGGATAATCCTACATCTGGCAGTTATTGGCTTTTGGACAAAGAAGTCGGTCATCTGAAAGAGAAACAACGCACACAAGTACGTAAAGGCAATATCGGTTTTGTTTTTCAGAGTTTCAACCTTATCGACGAACTGAACGTGTTTGAAAACGTCGAACTTCCATTGACTTATCTTAATGTTAAGGCATCAGAAAGAAAAGAACGGGTCAACGCAATTCTGAAACGGATGAACATCAGCCATCGTGCAAAGCACTTTCCACAACAGTTATCTGGCGGTCAACAACAGCGTGTTGCAATCGCTCGTGCCGTTGTCAGTAATCCACACATTATTCTGGCCGACGAACCGACAGGAAACTTGGACAGCAAAAACGGTGCAGAAGTCATGAAGATGTTGACAGAACTGAATCAGGACGGAACGACCATTGTCATGGTTACTCACTCAAAGCATGACGCAGGTTTTGCTAAGCGTGTGATAAACCTCTTCGATGGTAACATTGTCAGTTCTGTGACAGACTTTATTTAATATTTTGTTGCTGATTATCTGAATTCTCAAATTTATTTGTTTATCCAAACACAAACGAATAGATGACTCTTTTCAGTTTTAAATCATACATCAACTTTCTCTCGCGTAACAAGCTTTATACGCTGATTGATCTGTTCGGACTTGGTGTTTCACTGATGTTCGTCATTCTGATAGCTGTCTATACAAAGCAAGAGCTTTCGACCGACAGCTTTCAGAAGAATGGAGATGATATTTATCTCTTGACCAATGAACAGTTCCTTGCATCTTCCTATCGTTTAGGTGATAAAGTGAAGGAACGTTATCCACAAATCCGTTCGGTTTGTGGAATTGTGATTAACAAAAGCGATATACCTTCAATATCGTCGACTTTTCAAGTGCCGTTAAACGGTCAAAAAATTTCTATTAATATAGGTTTTGTCGATTCTGTATTCTTTCAGATGTTCTCGTTTCCTCTTCTTGAAGGTCAAGCGGCGAGAGTGCTTTCTGATAAGATGAGTTGTGTCATTTCCGAATCGTATGCCAATCGTGCTTTTCCCGGTAAGAATCCAATCGGTGAGCGATTGCCTTTGTTCGAAGGACAGATTTTTACTGTTTCCGGGGTGATGAAGAATATTGCAAACAGCTGTATTCCTTACACGGATGTTCTTGTAAGAATGGATAATGCGGATAATTACAATCCTTCTATTATCAGTGATGCTTTTGACGGGGCAACAAATACAATTCTTGCTTTTCAAGTTCAACCAGGTTTTGATATACATCGTATTGAACCTGAATTAAAGAATCTTTTCAAGCAGATATTTTGGGCATATCAAACGAATATCTTCAAAGAGGTTCACTTTATGCCATTAAAGAAGGTGCATTTCTCTTCGATTGATGCGACAGATATGCTTAATCAGAACAGTAAGAAGTTTGTGATAATTTTACTTTCAGTCGGTTTGTTGATTTTGATTTTTGCTGTCTTGAATTATATAAATCTTACTGTTGCTCAGGCTGGTTTCCGCGCAAAAGAAATGGCAACACGTATGTTGCTTGGCAGTAGTCGGAAAGAACTGTTTTTAAGGCTTATTCTTGAAAGTACATGCTTGACATTGATTGCTTTTCTTATCGGATTGATGCTGGCGGATTTATTTGCACCGATGTTTGGGAATCTCTTGCAATCGAAACTTTTTCTTTCATCGATTCTAACGCCTTTGGGCATCATATTTATAATAGTAGGAATAGTATTTATCGGAGCAATTTCCGGTTTGCTTCCGGCTACAATTATTTCATCTGTCAAATCCATCGATGTTGTACGTGGAATCTTTCGCCGTCAGACAAAAATGGTTTACAGCAAGGTCTTTATCACTTTTCAACATATCATTACGATAGTGATGATTGCTGCATCCATTACAATGATTTGGCAGACATATTATATTGTTCATGCGCCTTTGGGTTATAAAACCGATAATATTATTAATATTTTCACTGGAGATTTAGGAGAGAATGATGTTCGTTTGCTCCGTCAAGAGTTGCCCAAAATACCTGCTGTAAAAGATTTGGCATTGGCCCAAGCCATCCCATTCGAAGGCGGAAGTAATTCAACATTCCAGTTGCATGGCAAAAATATTTATATGCAATTTCTGATGGGTGATTCAGCTTATTTTAGGATTTTCGGATTGAAGATTTTGAAAGATAATCATCTTAATAGTGGACAAGGTTACTTTTTTACACGTTCTTCGTTCCCGATTTTAGGTATTAGCGAAGATGCTCCGGCTTTTACTACTGATAATGGACGCAAAACGAGAAAATATCTGATTAGTGGTGTGTTGAATGATTTCAGGTTGGTCAATATTACCGATACGATTTATGCGAAACATCCGATTGCAGTGCAACTTTTACCGACAGATAGCATTCCGCCGATGCAAATTGTCGTCAGTGTACAAGGTAATCCATATAATGCTTATGATGCGGTAAAAGATTGTTTTGAGAAAATAACCCGACAACAATTTCAGGGAAAATTTGTCGAACAACAGATTCGCGACTCATACAGTGAAGAACTGCAAATGAGCAGACTCATGGTTTTCTTTGCTATAATTGCAATTATCATTTCAATGCTCGGATTGCTTGCTATGTCGACCTATTTTATTGAACAACGTTCCCAGGAAATAGCTATAAGAAAAGTATTCGGAAGTACAAGTGAAGAAATGATGAGGCGACTAGTCAAACAGTTTTTGATTTATGTGTTAGTCGCGTTTCTCATTGCTTGTCCGATAATCTGGTATTTGGCTCATCATTGGTTGGCAAGCTACAGTTATCATATTCCATTAAGTCCGTTGATTTTTATTGCTGCAGCATTGTTCTGTTTGCTGGTCGCTTTTCTAACGGTATTTTTTCAATCTTCTCAGGCTGCCAAAGCCAATCCGGCAGACAAAGTGAAGAACTGAATCAGTTAAGATAAATAATTGAGAATCAGAAACAGATAAAGATAATCGCTGAGGCTGAGTCGAAGCAGTTTCAGCGATTGTGTTATTCGTCCTTCAACGGTTTTGATGGAAATGCCTTGTCTTTCGGCAATCTCAGCATTGCTTCTATGTCCGAAACGGCTCAATTGGAATGTTTCGCGATAAGTTTCAGGCAAGGCCTCAACTGCTATCTTGATTTGTTCCGCCAAATCGTTGCTCATATAGAAATCAGGGTCTTCGATTTGTTCGCCAAGTTTTTCATACATTTTGCTGTGAAGTCGTTGGATGAACTGATTATGTCTGATTGCGTTCAATGAACGGTTTTTGACGGAAGCAAACAGATATGATTTTAATGATGTCGTAATAAGCAAATTCTTGTGATTCTCCCAAATAAATAGCATGAAATCCTGCACCACTTCTTCTGCATCGCTGTCGGAAAGAAACTGTGAGGAAAATTCACATAAAGGAGAATAATACTTTAGAAAAAGCCTCTTGTAAGCATATTCATCGCCTCTGTGCAGATCATCAATTATTTTGAGATCTTCATCCATCAGCTATATATAAAAACGATATTTATATTATTTCATTGGCAACCAAGTGCAGATTTTCTTGCCAGTCCAGCCGTTGACAGAAGCGTAATCAATCATTCTGATTGGTCCGTCAGTAGTTGGAACTTCGAATTCCATTCTTGTTGTGCTTAACGTTGGCTTTTCGGCAACGACTTTTACATTTTTATTTTTATCTGCTACAATTTGAACTGGTTGATTGTAGTTGGCGTCTGTGTTTTCATCGCGGGAAAGAACAATAGGACCATATTTGACCGCTTGGAAATTATCTCCTGCTCTGTTTTGTCCTTTTGGTGCATCAAGCAGAAGTGCTTTCATTTCGAATCTGATATCTATAGTATCACCTTTTTTCCATTTGCGTGTTAATTGCAGATATTTTCCAGGAATAACGTTGTTTACTTTTTTACCGTTTACAGAAACTTGCGTGTGTTCGCTCCATGAAGGCATTCTCAATGACATGCTGAAATTCTCTGCTGCTGCAGGATTGACGACAATCTTAACGGTATTGCTGTTTGGAAAATCTCCTTTCATTTGCAGTTCCAGTTTTTTGCCTAGCGGCGTGCGATTATTCACTGTGCAAGCGTTGTACAGGTTTATCACTGGTCCTTTGTTTGATTTCATCACGGCGATATAAGGTATAAACGACAATCCGATTGGTCCGTTCAAGTTGCAGCAAGTAATTGTTTTCCCATCGAATTCACCTCCCCAACCTACATTGGTGACTTTCATTCCGTTCAGCAGATTTACATAGCTAAAACCGTCGCCTGTTGGTTTCATAGCCCCAAGCAAACCGTTGTAAATATATTTTTCGATTTCGTCAACTGCACTTGCATCGCCGGTCAACCGCAATATTTGTGTACAGAATTTCATCCAGGTAACACCCGCGCATGTCTCCATCATTCGTTTGATATCAGGATTTGTCTGTTCCTTGGCTGTGTTGTCCCAAGCTTCGCCTTTGACAGCAGGATGATAAGGCTGATCGCCGCCGCCGTTGCCGATTATTGTGATTTCGTCATTCTTTACGTTGCGGAACAAATTCATAAAAGCGGTTTTTATCCTCTCGTCGCCAGTCACTCTGTAGTATTCAACCAAGCCTTCGAAGAGTGAAAGCATTTCGTATGCTTTTGGATATACTCCGCCCATTTTGTAGGTCGGAACATTATCGACGGCCTCTTGAATAATATTGGAACCTTTAGCACATCCACTATCAATTATATATTTAGCGAATTCAAGATATTCAGCTTTGTGAGTCAGGTTATACAATTGCATCATCGGCTCCATAAGTGTGCTCGATTCGATATTGTTCGGACTCCAACCTTGATCGAGAATTGAAACCTTTGGCGAATTTCCTATTTGAGCGACAATGCAGTCCGCATGCTTTATCATTGCATTCAGAACTTTTGGATCCTGCTCGATTTCATTGTAATAGCAGACAAGAGCCAGAAGAGTATATTTTCTTTCCCATAAATCGCCTTTTTGGCCATCAGGCTGTTTCTCGATAGAAGAACAACTGAAACTGCCGTTCGAGCGTTGTGTCGTAAGAAATTCTTTGACAGTAGCTTTCATCATCTCTTTCAGTTCTTCGTCGCGCGTATATCTGTAGAACATGCAGCCTGAACGGACAGCTTTTCCCCAAACTTCTCCTAATGCGGATCTGCTTCTGTCATCTCTACGGTACATGTCAACAAAACTTTCATACGGAACAAATCCCTTATTCCAATGTGTGATGGAATTTTGGATATCATTATCCAAATGATTTGTCAAATGAATAGAACCGCTTTCCAAAGGGAAGATAGCATCTTTAACTTTTTGCGATTGTCCGAAGATAGTCAAGCTGCAGAGACAAACAGATAAAGCTAATCCAGTCTTTTTTAATGCATTAATCATATATCTTGTCTAATTTTTTGGCTAAGGTAATACTTTTTTCTTAGTCGAACGATATGAATTCTGATATTCCTTATTAAACTATATAAAAAAAGATAGTGTTAAAATTGTAAATTTTGTAAGGGTTAAGAGTTATAGGAAGTGTCATAAATACGAAAATAAAGAAAAATACATAATGACGACTTGGGAACCCGAAGGAACAATGCTGATGCGCTTCATTCATGGAGAAACAAATGCAGAAGAAACTGTACAGATTGAAGAATGGGCATCAGCAGACAATAAGAATGAAAAAATCCTTCTGCAAATTGCACGCATCTGTTTTGCACAGGAAACCCAAGAACGGATATCCTCAAGAGATTCTCTAAATGCATATAACCATGTTAAACACCGCATCAACAGCAGGAAGTATCGCCGATTAACCAAGCGATATCTTCTTGCTGCAGCATGTGCGGCGGGTTTTATTTTATTGTCAGGTTTTTTTGCATATATGTATGAATCTTCTGTTCGTCCGTTGGCAAAGCAGATTACGGTTATTTCCAATCCTGGAATGAGAACCCGCATTATGCTTCCGGATTCGTCTATCGCTTATCTAAATTCCGGAAGTTCTCTAACATATTCTCAATATTTCACGATACGCAACAAAGAGCGTCGTTTCCATTTGAAAGGCGAAGGATATTTTAAAGTAAAACACGATGCTAAAATACCGTTCATCGTAAGTGTCAATAACGGAAGAATGAGTATTCGCGCAACTGGAACGGAGTTTGATGTTCAAGCATATAGTGAAGACGACAATGTTCGGGTTACGCTTGTCGAAGGCTCAGTTGTTCTTTCGATGAAGAAACAGAATGGTCAGTATAATTATGCAAAACTAACACAGCCACAAAAAGTGGATTATAATTTTAGAAGTGAGAAAATGAACATGGCGGATGAAAATGAGCTTGCACAAGGTGCTGTATATAGTTTGAAAAGTGAAAAAATGGACATTAAATCGGTGAACAGTGCAAGTGAAACGTCATGGCGAAGTGGAAGATTAGTGTTTAATAATATGCCATTGCCGGATTTGTTACAAAAACTGACACATTTCTATAATGTACAGTTTATTGTTCGTGATCCTGTCATTTACAGCTATTCGTTTACAGGAACCTTCGACAATAAACAACTGTCTCAGGTTCTTGATTATCTGAAAATATCATCAAGAATGGATTACAAAATTGTAGACGCATCAGATGATGACAGTAAGAATGTTCATTATTCGACGGTGATTCTGTTTAAAAAAGATAAGTAATAAATTTTTAATTATTTGATAAATAATCATTTATATCATGAAAAGGTTCGCATTTAAAATGTATTTGAAACCGGGTTTTGAAAAAGAGTATGCTAAACGCCATGCTGCACTTTGGCCTGAGATGAAAAAGATTCTCAAAGAGAATGGAATTGAAGATTATTCCATCTTTTGGGATAAGGAAACCAATTTATTGTTTGCGGTGCAAAAAAACACAGGAGATACATCTTCTCAAGATGCAACAATCGATCCTGTAATTCAGAAATGGTGGGATTATATGGCCGATATAATGGATGTGAATCCGGATAATTCTCCTGTTTCAGTTCCTCTTGAAGAACTTTTCCATATGGATTGACCAAACATCTGAATGTTTTGTGGCTAAACGAATCAGATAAACAATACAAACAACAATAATAATTTGCCTATGAATATAGTATTAGGAAAAACGTAAAAGAAACAGACTGAAAAAACATGCGAAAAGTTGCTGGTAACATCTTCTCGCATGGAAAAGCTCGGAACAGTCTTTAAACTAAAGAGCTATACGAATTTTTATTAAACTAAATGCACAACAAAAGTATGAATAAATATATCTTCTTCCAAAAGTTTAGAAGTTATTATTCTCTAATGTTTTGGAGTAAATTAAATCAAATTATGAAATTGACTTTTCTGATGACCATTCTGTCTATAAGTATGGCATTTGCAGCTGACACTTATGCACAGAAAGCCTCTCTGTCTATTAATCTCATGGAGAAACCTGTGTCTCAGGTTTTGGATGCTATTGAACAACAGTCCGATTTTCACTTTTTCTACAACAATAAATTGGTGAATGTTGATCGGATTGTGTCTGTCAAAGCATCCAATGAGAATGTTTTTGCTATTTTAAAAACTTTGTTCAACGGGACGAATGTCTCTTATAAGGTTGTTGATAAAGACATCATTTTGACGGTAAAAGAACAAGGTGTAAGGAGTATTGATCAAACTGGTTCCAAAATAACAGGTGTTATAGTAGATTCGAAAGGAGAACCTGTTATAGGAGCCAATGTGGCTGTTAAAGGAACTACAAATGGTACAATTACCGATGATGCAGGTAAATTCACTCTTACCAATGCAAAGCGAGGCGATGTTTTGGAAATATCTTATATAGGTTATATGACGCAAGACATTCGTTTGACAGGACAAGCAACACTAAAAATATTGCTGAAAGAGGATACTAAAGCACTAGATGAAGTGGTTGTCGTTGGTTATGGTAGCGTTAAAAAATCAAATTTGACGAACTCCGTCTCTAAAATAACGAATGAATCAATAACAGATCGTCCTATTACTACAATAGGCGAAGCTTTTCAAGGTCAGTTATCAGGTGTACGTTCTCAATCAATCTCTGGAGAACCAGGAAAAGACTATACAATACAGATTCGCGGTGTAAATACTATAAATGGAGACAGTAGTCCATTGTATGTGATAGATGGTGTTCCTCGGAGTAATATGTCGGATATTAACGCAATGGATATCGCTTCCATTCAAGTTCTTAAAGATGCTTCTGCGACATCTATATATGGAGCAAGAGGCGCCAATGGCGTTATTCTGATTGAGACTAAACAAGGATCGGGGAAACCTACAGTCACTTTTGACGGATATTACGGAATTCAACAAGCAGAAAAATCTATGGATATTATGAAAACTCGTGAATATACAGCTTTCAATATCTATAGAAGAAATTTATCTTATTTAATATCAGGTGGTAGCATGAGCGATCCTATGTCAAGTCGACCAACATCGAGTCAAATTCCTGATTGGTGGTACACTGCAAATGAAACAGATTGGCAGGATGCTGTTTTAAGAAACGCACCTATTCAAGATTATAATATTTCAGCATCGTCGAAAGGAGACATGGGAAATATTTATTTTTCAGCAGGTTATCAAGATCAAGAAGGTATTATTATAGAAACTAACTATAAGAAATACAATACTCGACTTAATGTTTCGATGAATGCAAGTAGTAAATTACGTTTCGGCTTGAATTTTTCTGCTGTAATTTCCGACAAGAATAATGGTCAGGCTGAGGGAAAGGAAACTCCACTTCATCATGCTTTACAAATAGCTCCTTTGGTTGGCTTACACAATAACACTCGAGATTGGGGATATATAGCAAATTTAGGTGTAAGTTCAAACTACCCGAATCCGGTAGAAAGATTGAAGGAAACAAAAGTGGAAACAAAATATACTCGTTTAACAACTACTCTTTGGGGTGAATATGACATTTTAAAGGATTTGCAGTTTAAGAGTTCTTTCAGTTATAATTATGACGGGAGTCGTTATGAATTTTTTCAACCTGGGAATGTGACATATAACAATGGTAATGTTTCTCTTGGAAACAGTAATTCATCTTCAACAAACGATTGGGTTGTTCAAAATACATTAACCTACAATAAATCCTTCAATGATATTCATCATTTGAATTTCCTTTTAGGTCAAAGTGCAGAACAGCAGAATTATTACTATATAAATGCAGCAGCAACAGGTTGGCCCTATGAAACGATATCTACTTTAAATAAAGCAGCAACACCAACAGCTGCGACTACAACTCGTTGGACTTATACAAATGCATCGTTTTTTGGTCGTGTTCAATATGATTATCTAGAAAAGTATCTTTTTAATGCCAGTCTTAGATATGACGGTTCTTCTCGTTTCGGATCTAACAAACAATGGGGATGGTTCCCTTCAGCTTCGGTCGGTTGGAAAATTAATGAAGAGTCATTCATGAAGGATATTAATTGGATATCATTGTTGAAGTTACGTGCATCTTGGGGAACATCAGGTAATGACCGAATCGGTAATTATGTTTATACCGCTTTACTTGGGACATATAATTATTCACTTAGTAATGCATTAGTTTCCGGTGTTGCTCCGAGCAATATACCTAATGACAATCTTCAATGGGAACAAACCCGTTCTACGGATTTTGGCTTTGACTTTTCGATATTTAAAAACCGTGTTCAATTAAATGTCGATTACTATGTCAATAAAACCAGCAATCTTTTGTTCAGTATGTCAACTCCATATACAACAGGATTTTCTTCCATTACTGAAAATATAGGTTCTATACAGAATAAAGGTTGGGAAATTGATTTGACTACACATAATTTGACAGGAAAATTCCAATGGACCACAAATTTGAATTTGTCAAGAAATAGAAACAAAGTACTTGATATGGGAGGTATTAAATCTTTAACGACATCATTATTTGATGCTTATTTTATCACGAAAGTGGGGAAACCGATTTCTCAATTTTATGCATATAAATCAGACGGACTGTTGAAGGAATCAGATTTTGATTCTAATGGTAAAGCTATTGTTCCAGTCTTAAATGCGTCTCAGCGTGTTGGTGGTGTCAAATATGTTGATACTAACAATGATGGTAAGATTACAAGTAGTGACTTTAAAACATTCGGAAATAATCTTCCTGATTTGACTTATGGATTGACCAACCGTTTCTCCTGGAAAAATTTTGATTTAAGTATTTTGATTCAAGGACAATTCGGCGGAAACGTCCTTTGGTTGGGCGCTCGTCAGATGGACTGTGCTGGAGTTGGCTATAACCAACTATCTCACTGGTTAAGAGGATATAAGGAGGATTATGTTAAACTTTATGGTGATTCTCCAATTCCAGAAGAATTTTGTAAGAAATACGGAATCGATATGTCTTGGGATGGTAAAACCCCAAATGCAATAGGTGGATGGAATATTAATGATGACAGACGTATTTATGACGCCACTTTTTTGAGAATTAAAAATGTCACTCTTTCATACACATTACCTAAAGCTTTTCTGGGCAATTCGTTGTTGAAAAGTGTCAGGGTTTACCTTTCGGCTGATAATCTGAAGACCTTTGACGATTATCCAGGATATACACCTGAAAGTAACAGTTACGGAAATTCAACAACACGAATGGGTGTTGATTATACGACATATCCTTTAAGTCGTCGTTTGATTTTTGGAGCAAGTATAGTATTTTAATATATAAATATTAAGAAGATGAAGACACTTTATAAATATGTATCATTACTCGTTATTGGATTATTCTTGGTATCTTGTGATGACTTTTTGACTAAAAACCCTGAGTCAGAGTATTCAGTAAATATTGCGTATAAAACTCAAAATGATTTTGTTTATGCCATCAACGCTGTCTATGCTCCAATGCAGAACATGTATGGTGATGGTTGGTGTTGGTTGAGAGTTATGATTTCTCGTTCTGACGATACAAGACCTGCTGGTTATGAGGATGGTGCCAGTACTTTTACAGATTCTTCTGCAGGAGTGAGAATGAATGAGGTTTGGCAGTATTTGTGGAAAATGATAAACAGAGCTAATCTTATTTTGGATAAGATTGATGGAGTCACTTTCACTGACACCAATATGCAATCCTATATCAAAGGTGAAGCTTACGGATTGAGAGGTTGGGCATATTGGATGTTGGCATGGGAATTTGGAGGAATGCCGTTGATTAATACCTCAACTTTATCAGTCGATGAAACAAAGGCTATTGCTCGTTCAACGCAAGAAGAAACATTCGCTTTTGCTGAATCTGATTACAAAAATGCAATTGGTTTATTGCCGGACTCATGGAGTGGCAATTATGTTGGTTGTATGACAAAATATGCTGCGGAAGGCTTGTTGGCTCGACTATATATGTTTGAGTCTGCATTTTCAAAAGCTGAACCATATTTGAAGGAGATTATTGATTCTGGGAAATATAAGATGGCAACAAACTATGTCGATTGTTTTAGAGATGGCTGTGACAACGACCCTTCAAAAGACAGAGTTTTTGAAGTACAATTTAACGGTGGTTTGGTAGGAGAAGGTAATTCATTTGGAGGGAATGTCATTCCTGAAGGTTATAAAGGTGTATTAGCTCCTGCATCTAACGGTAGCAGTGCAAGTATGAGAGTCTCAGACGACCTCAAAGCGGCTTATGAAGAAGGTGATATACGTAAGACAGTATCAATAGCCGATAGTGTTATTATTGGTGGCGTTGTCAGTAATGAAACTTTTATATTGAAATATAACCATTATGATTATACTCCTCAGGCCATATCCGATTGGGCTAACAATATGCCGATATTGCGTTATACAGACGTTTTGATGATGTATGCGGAATGCTTGAATGAAGAAGGATATGTTGCGAATGGAGAGGCTTTCTCTATATTAAATCAAGTGAGAGCAAGAGCTGGTTTGGCAGCAAAGACAGCATCAGAATTACCGGACCATGATTCGTTCCTAAAGGCACTTCAACAAGAAAGAAGAGTTGAGTTTGCATTTGAAGGATTACGCTGGCCTGATCTTATTCGTTGGGGAATCGCTCAAACGACAATGAATGAACATTTTCAAGGCAGGAATAATGGGAATGGCCGATATCAAATGGATGGTGATTATCGTAAAATTTTTGCAATTCCATTCGAGGAAATAACTCGTTATGGAGATGACACTAAAATGTGGCAAAATCCGAATTATTGATAATTGTAAAAGTTTAAAGGATAGTTTATAGTTTTATGCTATAGACTATCCTTCTTATATTATAATTAAATGAAAACACATAGAATGATCATTACAGTTTTATCTTTTATAATAGCTGGCTTTTCCATCTTTTGTAATGGTGAAGAAAAAGTTCTGTCTAGTAGGGTTGATTCAGGTAAACTTCAAGTAGAAAAGAAAGTAGATATTGCTTATGTTCCGACATTGTTTGAAGTTGGTTTTGCTCTTTTAACTAAAGGGAATGATCAATATGTCGCTTTTTATGATACAGCGCATTTTATGACTTTGGCAAAGAGAAATTTGCCAAATGGAGCTTGGGATTTTCAAAAATTAAGTTCCAAAATCGGATATGACAGTCATAATTATATAACTATATATGTAGATTCTTATAATTATATTCATGTCAGCGGTAACATGCATGCATCTAAACTTGTCTATTTCAAGAGTTCAAAGCCGGGAGACATTCATTCTATGCAGCCACTTCATTGTATGACTGGTGATTTGGAGAATAAAGTGACTTATCCGCTGTTTCTTATTGGACCTTCAGGCGAAACCCTTTATCATTATCGTTTTGGTTATAGTGGCAACGGATACGAGGTTTATAATGTCTTAAATGAAAAGACTCAAACATGGAAAAGATTTCTTGATAAACCTTTAATTGACGGCGGTGGACAGACAAACGCTTATATGTCAGGTCCAGCTCTTGGAGCGGATGGTTTATATCACATGATTTGGGTTTGGAGAGAAACAGGGGATTGTTCTTCCAATCATACTTTGTCATACGCAAGGAGTAAAGATTTGAGAACTTGGGAAAGTGCTGACGGACAAAAAGTGGCGATTCCTATCACGATGAAAGATTCTATGTTTATCGTTGATCCAACTCCTGAAAAAGGTGGCATGCTGAATGGAGGTTCGCGTTTAGGTTTTGATTCTCATAATCGTCCGATGATCGGTTATTATAAATTTGATGCGAAAGGAAATACACAGCTTTATCTAACGAGATTTGAAAATGGCCATTGGCATTGCGAACAACTGACTGACTGGAATTTCCGGTGGTATTTTCAAGGAGGAGGAGCTATTGGTTATTCAGAAGTTTCTGTTGAAACACCTGTGATGGAAAATGGAAAGATTATGTTTCCTTACTGGCAAAAAAGAGAAGGACGAATGAAATTTTATGTTGACGAAAAGACATTAAAGCCTATTCGGAAAGTAAAAAATGTAGACAGTTTGGACCCGCTACGAAAAGTATCATCCAAATTTCCTGGAATGCGGACTAATTTTAGTTCTGATTTGAATCGGAAGGCAAATAATAATAAGGTATATATGCTTCGCTGGGAAACTCTGCCGGCAAATCGCGACACGATGAGAACCGGTGTTAATCCGCCTCCATTCAAACTTCAAGTGATTGAATTAAAAAAATCCAAATAATAATGATATGCATTTGAAAGAAAATATTTTAACTGTGTTTTTCATTTTTGTGAGTATGGCCATTATTTGTTGTACTCCAATGAAAGCACAGAAAAGCTTATTGACAAACTTCCCTGAATCGAGTAATCCAACTGTTGTAGGAAAGAATTTAGGATATCATTTTATCCCAAGCAAACATTTTTTATCTAGTAATAAAATATTGTATCCTGAAGTTTGTACTTGGCTAGGTGCGTTGAGATTCGCTCAAACTATTAACGATAAGGGATTGATTAATAAATTAAAAGATCGTTTTGAACCTTTATTTAATGAGGAAAAATCGTTATTGCCTGTGGCTAATCATGTTGATTTTACCATGTTCGGTTGTCTGCCATTAGAACTATATAAGGTTACGAAAGACAAGCGCTATTTGGAATTGGGCCTGCAGTATGCCGATGCGCAATGGCAGCTTCCTGAAAATGCGACGGAAGTGCAGAAGTCGTGGGCAGCAAAAAATTACACTTGGCAAACACGTTTGTGGATTGACGATATGTTCATGGTGACGATTGTTCAGGCTCAGGCATCAAAAGTAACGGGCGACAGGAAATATATCAATCGTGCAGCCCATGAGATGGTTATGTATCTTGACTCATTGCAATGTCCGAATGGATTGTTCTATCATGCGCCTGACGTTCCTTATTTTTGGGGACGTGGAAATGGCTGGATGGCGGCAGGAATGACGGAATTGCTTGCAGCTCTTCCTAAGAGTAATCCGGATCGCGCGAGGATTTTGGAAGGTTATCATAAGATGATGTCAAGCTTGAAGGATTTCAGAAATAAAGAAGGTCTGTGGAATCAGCTGATTGACAAATCCGATTGTTGGACAGAGACTTCAGGTTCAGCGATGTTTACATATGCCATGATTATGGGCGTCAAGAAAGGATGGCTTGACGCAAAAGAATATGGAATGATTGCCCGTGAAGCATGGATATCCCTAGTTTCTCATATCAACAGCAACTATGACGTTGAGGATGTTTGCGTAGGGACCAATAAGAAGAACGATTTGAAATATTATTATGATCGTCCGCGAGTTGCAGGCGACCTGCACGGACAAGCACCTGTTCTTTGGTGCGCTTACGCTTTGGCGCTTTGATGTAATTTATTCCTTGAATTTTATATAATAGTGGGGTTTTTGGTGATTTAATTCTAAGTGATATAATTTAGTTAGACGGGTAGAAGGCGCATTCAGGTGGTGAATAATCAGTTTGAATGCGCCTTTTTTACAATAAAAATGCTTATATTTACAGCATGAATGAATTAATGAGTATTTTATGAAAAAATTTGCAGTTATATTATTCGTGTTATGCCTCGCCGCTAATTTATCAGCTCAAAAAGGCAGAGGTCAATGGACGGAAAATCAGGCTTGGAAATGGCAGGAACAGGTTGGAGTGATAAAAGGCTTTAATTCGTTTTTCCCTGCTTATCCCGGTATGCAATACGACGAAATCTTCAAGAAAGCATCTGAACTCGGGTTCAATTGCGTGCGCCTCTGGCTTGATGGAAACACTTCAGGTGAAGAATATAAAGATGCGGATAAACAGATTGAATACGTTCGCAGAATAGCGTCAGTAGCTGATAAGTATGGCATTAAACTGTCGCCCGTTCTGACTTTCCAATACTTCTTTTTCCCGCAGAAGGATTTAGCGGGCGCAAAAATATATACGCAGAAGATTATTGGCGCTTTTGCCAAAGACAAGCGGATTCTGCTTTGGGATATCTGGAACGAACCTGAAATAAGAGATAATCCAGCGCTGTATGAACAGATGGATTGGATTTCCGAAGCAGTAAAATGGTGCCGAGAAATGTCGCCGATTCAACCTATTACATCGTCTATCATTTGGGATGGCGGAATCAGAGTCGATTCTACGAGTAAGGCCATGAACAGAAGATATGAAGTTGAGGCAATGATGGATGTGCACAACTTCCATTATTATATCGGTCGAACGAAAGACATTGAAGATATCATCACACGTGTAAAAAACATAAGTAACCGACCGATTGTCTGCACTGAATGCATGGCTCGCACAGTTGGTGGAACGTTTCCTCGTGAGCTCTCCGTCTTTTCAAAATATCATATCGGTTTCATGTCGTGGGGTTTCTTTATCTCCGATAGAAACTGGACAGTTAAGTGGCACAGAAGTGCTTACGACCCTTACGAACCATTGTTCCATGAAATATTTCATCCTGACGGAGAGCCTTACGATTGGCGTGATTTGGATTGGGTAAAGAATTTCCATTTCGCGGCAAAAGGCGAGGTTGTTGATCCTGGCGCTGAGTTTACTGAACGTTGGACAAAAGACAGGGCTTGGAAATGGATGTCGACAGGACCGATTAAAGGCTTTTCCAACAATGGAAATCAGAATCCTGCACAATTGGCCGATTATGGATTCAACGGGATGAGAATCAGGTGCAGTTATGGGGAATGGAACAGAGATAAAATGTCTTTTTATAAGAATATGGAATCTTTGCTTGAGGCTGCAAGTCAGTCGAATATCAGAGTCCTTCCGAGTCTTCTCTCAGATGATGATATCAGTGTGAAAGATTCTTCGCTGGCGGATTATGTTGTCCAGACAATCAAGAAGTTTGCTTTCGACCCGCGCATTGAAGCCTGGGACATTTATTATCATCCCGGAGAAAAGGAAAAAGACACGGCAAAACTCACTCATTTGCTGAGACTGTTGTTCAATAAAGCTAGATTTGAACTGCCAAATCAGCCTTTGATGGCGACACCATTTCTCCGCGTTAAAGATTTCGAACCGAATTTCGATTACAAGGCAGCTATGATTCACGGAGAAACGAACGGCTGGAATTATGTGGTTTGTGACGGAGGAAGTACGCCGGAACTTTGCAATCTCGTTTGGAAGCTTTCGGATGTGATTTCATTCTCCAGCAATCAGAAAGCTCCCGAGCTCGGTTGGATTGCAAGCTTAGCTTATCGTTATGGGAGGCCGATTTTCTGTACAGAATGGTGCCCGCCTGATAATGAGGCGATTCAGCCGACATTGGACATCTTCGCCAAGAATCATATTTATTGGTATTGTACAAAAAATATAGAGAACAAACACCTGTTGGATTCGTTCGGATTCAAACCTATCATCACTCCGAACTAAGGAACAGCTGCATTTCGACATTTAAAAGTCTTCTCATCAACCTACGATTGAACGATGAAAGATTTTTTGCGGCAACAACGTTCTGCAAAATGAGGCTCAAAAGTTTTTCTGCCGTTCGCAGCATGCAGATTAGAGGTCCACGGGTGGAAAAGTCCAATCTGCAAGTGACGAAATCATTTTCTCGGGTGGAAAAGTCCAATCTGCAAGTGACGAAATCATTTTCTCAGGTGGAAAAGTCTAATCTGCATGTGACGAAATCATTTTTTCAGGTGGAAAAGTCTAATCTGCATGTGACGAAATCATTTTCTCAGGTGGAAAAGTCTAATCTGCATGTGACGAAATCATTTTTTCAGATGGAAACCTCTAATCTGCATGTGAAGATTGCATTTCTGACGGATAAAGACAGATTCTGCATTCACGGGAAACATTTCCGAAATATTTTACTTCTTTCCACGGCTAGCAATTAATAAAATGGGGAATAATACTTCTTTGTGCGAGGTTTTTAATATCTTTGTAAAATTAAATCTTCTTCTAATTAAGTGAGAATAGTTGCCATGAAAAACAAAGTATTGACTTTATTGTGCGTTTTTTTTGTCTTTTCCTCAGCATTATGCTTCGGAGTTGAAAAGACTGCCCCAAAACAGCCCAAATCTACTAAAATTCAAGCCGTAAAGGCAGTTGATATTGCTTATGTTCCGACACTTTTCCGTGTCGATTTCGCTCTTTTTACTAAAGGGAATGAGCAATATGTCGCTTTTTATGATACTGCGCATTATATGACATTGGCCAAAAGAATTTTGCCTAATGGAGCTTGGGATTTCCAGAGACTGAATTCAAAGATTAAATATGATAGCCATAATTTCATAGCTTTGTATGTCGACTCCTTGAATTACATTCATGTGAGTGGAAACATGCACGTCGTGAATCTCGTATATTTCAAAAGCTCGAAACCAGGAGACATCCATTCCATGCAGCCTTTGCATCGTATGGTCGGTAATTTGGAGAATCGAGTGACTTATCCGCATTTCATTATCGGACCGACAGGACAAGTTCTATATCATTATCGCCTTGGCAGCAGTGGCGATGGTTTCGAAGTATATAATGTGTTGAATCAAAAAACTCAGACATGGACACGTTTTCTCGACAAACCGCTGATTGATGGCGGTGGCCAGACGAATGCTTATATGAATGGACCTGACCGCGGACCTGACGGTTTTTATCACATGATTTGGGTTTGGCGAGAAACGCCTGATTGCTCAACCAATCATACACTTTCGTATGCAAAAAGTAGAGACTTGAAAACATGGGAAAGTGCTGACGGACAGAAAGTGTCAATCCCGATAACCATGAAGGATTCGATGTTTATTGTTGACCCTGCGCCAGTTAAAGGCGGCTTGTTGAATGGTGGCTCAAGATTGAGCTTCGATTCTCAACATCGTCCGATGATTGGTTATTATAAATATGACAAGAAAGGTAATACCCAACTTTATATGACTCGTTTTGAAGGTGGACGCTGGCATTGCGAGCAGTTGACCAATTGGAATTTCCGATGGGATTTTAAAGGCGGCGGTTCGCTCGGTAGTAGCGAGGTTTCTGTGGAACGTCCGGTAATGGGAGAGAAGGGAACAATTGTGTTTCCTTATTGGCAGAAAGATGAAGATCGGATGAATATGATCATTGACGAAAAGACTTTGAAACCTATTCGTGCCGAAAAACGTCACGACGATATGGACCCAATTCTGAAGGTTACTTCCAAATTCCCTGGAATGCGGACAAGAGTGATTTACGATTCTAACTCGAAAGCGGGAGCGAAGACACTTTATATGCTGCGTTGGGAAACATTGCCCGCAAATCGTGATACAATGCGGACCGGAGTCAATCCACCGCCTTTTAAACTGCAGTTGTTGGAGTTGAAAAAGTCGAAATAGATCAATTCATAAATATGAAGAATGTTATAGGAGTGTATATCACTCTATTATTGGCAACGTCTCAAGTCTGTTTTGCTCAGATTCGACAAATCAAAGTTAATCCTGCAAAAACATTTCAAGAGATGCAATATTTCACTGCTTCGGATGCATGGAGTGGAGGTTTTGTCGGAAAATATTGGGGAGTTAAGGAGAAAGAACAAATTGCCGAGTGGCTTTTCAGTCAAAAAACTGATGAAACTGGAAATCCGAAAGGGATAGGGCTTTCTTTATGGCGTGTGAATTTAGGTGCAGGAACGTTTGAACAATCCGGTGCCGATATTCAGCCCATGCAGCGAAGAGCTGAATCATATATGACTGCTGATGGAGAACATTATGATTGGGACAAATGTGTCGGTCAACAATATTTTATGAAGAAAGCTGTAGAATATGGTTGTAATAACTTTCTGTTGTTTTCCAATTCACCATTGGTACAATATACACTAAACGGTAAAGGGTGGAGTAAAAGTGATACTACAGCCAATATCCGTCCTGAATGCTATGAAAAATATGCTGATTATTTGGCTGCTGTTGCTGCTCATTTTATAGATAAAGGATGGCATATCCCTTACATCAGTCCGATTAATGAACCGCAAATTGATTGGACAACACCGCGCCAAGAAGGTTCTCCCTGGAAAAACAGTCAAATCAAAAAGATGGTTTCAGCGTTGGATGAAAAACTGTCGTCTGACAAGAAATTTGATAATACACACATCTTTGTGGCTGAAAGTAATGATTATCAGCAACTGTACGGTGAAGGGTCTGAAAGGAATCGCTTTGGAAAGAATAATGACGATACACCAGACAAACAGATACAGAATTTCTTCGACCAGAACAGCCCTTATTTTATCGGAAATTTGAAACATATTCCATCTATGATTGCTGCTCATTCGTATGGCGAGAATAAAACGAATAAATCAATAAAAGAATCTCGTCTGAAGGTTAAAGAGGAATGCGACAAATATCATATTCATTTTCAAGAAAGTGAATGGTGTATGCTCCCTGGATTCAAACAACCGATAGACGGTTTTAGAAACGATTGGCAAGATACAAATGGCGGTGGAATGCAAGAGGCTCTTCTACTCAGTCGATTAGTCTATTCAGATATTGTTTATGCAGGTTCTGAGTGCTGGAGTTATTGGAAAGGAATGGAATTGGATGGCAGCCGTTCATTGATTGGTCTGTATGCTAAAGATAACAATATCTTTAATGGTGGAAGAGTTGAACCGAATAAAATATTGTGGGCGTTAGGTAATTACAGTTTCTTTATCCGGCCGGGTTACAAATTGATTTCTCTCTCTGGAGCAGACGATTTGAATAGTTTGATTGCAGCGGCTTTCATTTCTCCTGACCAGAAAAGGATTGTTATCATTTTCACCAATTCCAGTTTCGATAAACAACCTGTGCAAATACAGTTACCAAAAGAATTCTCCTTTAAAGGACAGAAGATTAATGTATATCGAACGGACGAACGCACAGACCTGGCTTATATTTTAACGGGAGATTTATCCGCTGCATATATAATCGAACCTCGTTCATTGACGACTTTAGTTATCGAATAAAATCAGGTTTAACAAATGAATTTTTATTATTAAATTGTCATGAAAAACAATGTCGTTATGAAGAAGTTTTTGACTCTTTTATTTTTGTTCGTTGCATTCTTTGGTTTTGCAAAAAACTATAATGATGGATATATTAAATATTCACCAACTAAATTGTCGAAGGCCGATAAAACGATTCTCCGGAACATTATCGAGAATCAAAATAAATCGTATGATTCGAATGGAAAAATGCTGACTTCAGTCATTCGGGCTTGGAACTATCATACCGACGCGATGAGCGGTACATTTCATCAAGTCAGAAGTTCATTCACTTATGCGGTTTCTCTGCTTGATTTGGGCGATAAAAAATATAAACAACGTGCTTTTGACGTGATTGAAAAAACGATCTCATTGCAGGATACGAATCCAAAATCTCCGTCGTGCGGCGTCTGGCCATATTATGAAGAAGAACCTTTGGCAACAAAGAAATCTCCAATCGATTACAACTGGGCTGATTTCAATGCCGTCTCTCTATTGGAAATATATATGGGACATAAATCAGAACTTTCTGAAGCTCTGCAGTTGAAGATAAAAGATGCCCTTATTCTTGCTGCTCGGTCGATTGAAAAAAGAAATATGGGTCCTGGTTATACAAACATTGCTATCATGGGAACTTATGTCACATACGTAACATCGCATCTCTTCGGTTTGACTGATATGCAGAAATATGCGAATGATCGCTTGAAACGATTTTATGACTATACTTTGGATAAAGGCGGTTTTAGTGAATACAATAGTCCGACATACACAATTGTCGCATTGGACGAGTTGAACCGCATGCAACGGCATATTGTTGAGCCGACAGCGAAATCAATGATTGATTCACTTTACAATGTCGGCTGGACAATGATTGCTCGTCATTTTCATGCGCCGACAGCTCAATGGGCTGGTCCTCACAGTCGTTCATACAGTACAATTGTCGATAAATCGTTTTATGGCATTCTCTATACTGCGACAAATGGTAGATTTGATTTAGGTGTTAAGCCTAATAGGGCAGACGTGAAAACTAAACATAAACTGCCGGCGAATCTGTATCATTATTTTTTGAATCCTGAATATCCGCGTACTGAAAATGATGTCTTTGAAAAGGTCGAACCGAGCGTAAAAGGTGTAACTTTCATGACGGATAAATATGCGATATCATCTGCAAATCGTTCAAGTTTATGGAATCAACGTCGCCCGGTTCTGGTCTATTGGGGAAATACAACAAAACCCCATTATTTGCAACCTCGTCTCTTGCACGAATTTTATGATTTCAGTGCCGGTTCTATTTTTACCAAACAGAAAGAAAACAGAATATTGGCGGCCATAGGTTATGACACAAATGGAGGAGACAAACACATTAGCATCGACCGGCTGAAGAATGGCAAATTCAAAATGAAAGATTTGCGCTTACGGTTTGAAATCGGCAACAGTACTGATGTGAACAGTCTTGTCATCCCAAAATCCGCTAATGACAGTTTCTCATTTGCCGTTGACGGATTGAATATCAGTCTGCAACTCTATTACGCAGCGTTTGATAAGTATAAAGGCCATTGGGAAAAAGGTTCGGATCAAAAAAATTCGTGGGTCGATTATGTTATTTATTCAGGCCCGGAAGTTGAAGTCGATCTGAAAGAAATCGATAATGCGGCTTTAGGATTTTCTCTTTCAGTTGATGATAACAACAGCGAATCGGTAAATTCAATGATACAGAAGGGAATTCTTAGAGGTTCTTGGAACGGGCTAGAAGTTTCGGTTCCATTAAAACCCTCAAAAGGAATGCCTTATCTGCTTGATAAGAAAGAGTGATTTTTAAAAGTTATTATTTATATGTATCTTTGTAAACAACAATATTGATACCAACTTAAAACTATAATGCCATGAAAAGGAATGTCTTGATTAGTTTTCTTCTTGTTTTTTGCATGATTGTTCCATTTTGTTCTCCTGCTGGAGCTCAAAAGAGTCAGTTGAAAAAATTTCCACAAGCATGCAATCCTGCAGTTGTAGGTAAAAATGTCAGTCAGCATTTTCTACCTGACAAACGCTATATCAAGGAGAAAAATCTGCGGAACTTTATTGCTTATCCTGAGGTTTGCGCTTGGCTTGGTGCATTGCGGTTTGCTGAGGCAGCAAAAGACAAAAGTCTTCTGAATGACCTCGTTCGTCGTTTCGACCCTCTTTTTACAACAGACAAAAGCTATCTGCCAGGTAAAGACCATGTAGATAAGAATATGTTCGGTTGTCTGCCTCTTGAGATTTATAAAGTTACGAAAGATAAGCGCTATTTGGAATTGGGTCTGCAGTATGCCGATACTCAATGGCAGCTTCCTGAAAATCCGACGGAAGTGCAGAAGTCGTGGGCAGCAAAAAATTACACTTGGCAAACACGTTTGTGGATTGACGATATGTTCATGGTTACGATTGTCCAGGCTCAGGCATCAAAGGTAACGGGCGACAGGAAATATATCAATCGCGCTGCTCATGAGATGGTTATGTATCTTGACTCATTGCAATGTCCGAATGGATTGTTCTATCATGCGCCTGACGTTCCCTATTTTTGGGGACGTGGAAATGGCTGGATGGCGGCAGGAATGACGGAATTGCTTGCAGCTCTTCCTAAGAGTAATCCGGATCGCGCGAGGATCTTGGAAGGTTATCATAAGATGATGTCAAACTTGAAGGATTTCAGGAATAAAGAAGGTCTGTGGAATCAGCTGATTGACAAATCCGACTGTTGGACAGAGACTTCAGGTTCAGCGATGTTTACATATGCCATGATTATGGGCGTCAAGAAAGGATGGCTTGACGCAAAAGAATACGGAATGATTGCCCGTGAAGCATGGATATCCCTAGTTTCTCATATCAACAGCAACTATGACGTTGAGGATGTATGCGTAGGGACAAACAAGAAGAACGATTTGAAATATTATTATGATCGTCCTCGAGTTGCAGGCGACCTGCACGGACAAGCACCTGTTCTTTGGTGCGCTTACGCTTTGATGCAGTAATATTTAACGTACGGAAATGCCCCAAACGGGGCATTTTTTAATTTGGATACTATACGAGATTTGCAATGGATAGAAGGAAAATGTTATTGTCTTTGGGATTTATCCCATCAGCTGTTTATTTGTCAGCTCACATGGATTTTTCTGTTAAATTGAATACGGAATATGCAGATGTTCTCGTAGTTGGAGGTGGAACATCTGGCGTAATTGCTGCTATTCAATCTGCAAGAATTGGTTGCAAAACTATTGTTTTAGAAACAGGTAGTCAGTTAGGCGGAACAATGACAACAGGAGGAGTGTCTTTTCCCGGATTGTTTCATGCATGGGGAAAACAGATAATTTCAGGAATTGGATGGGAACTTGTAACCGAGACTGTTTCTCTTAACGGTGATGTTTTACCTGATTTTACTCTCCCTTTTGGCACACATCATTCCAAGCACCAAATTCCATTAAACGGATATTTGTATTCACTAATTGCTGAAGAAAAATGTATTAAAGCCGGCGTTTCAATACGTTACTATGAAACTCCTACAAAAATCGAATGGGATGGCAAATATTGGAGAGTGGAAATAGTAGGGAAAGGGACACATTATTCAATTTCTTGCAAACAATTGATTGATTGTACTGGAAATGCATTAGTAACAGATATGACTGGATACAAGCTATTGAGAGAAAAAAATATTCAGCCTGGCTCTTTGCTGTTTGAATTAGACGGATTCAATGTTGCAACTCTTGATTTTAATGAACTGAATGCAAGGTTTAAAGTAGCATTAGAACAGGGATCGTTACTTAAAAGTGACGCATACAACGGCATTCGTGGTTTGCTTTCTGCAAAGGGATATTTTTCTGTTCAACATGTACCAAATGCGGATTCCACTACGTCAAGATTACACACTAAAGCTAATATTGAAGGTAGATCATCAATGCTGCGTATTATACGTTTTGTACGAACTCTTCCTGGCTGTGAAAAAGCCTATTTCAAGAAAATTCAACCAGAGGTTGCAATCAGAGAGACAAACCGAATTGACGGAGAATATTCAATTACTTGTGATGACTATGTTAATGGCATAGTATTCCCTGATTCTTTAGCATATTCGTTTTATCCTATAGACTTACATGATGATAGTGGAGTCAAACCGCATCATCTTCAAAATGGTATGGTTGCTACTATACCTTATCGTGCTTTGTTACCGAAGAATAGTCATAATATTATAGTTGCTGGAAGATGTATTGCAAGTGACAGATTGGCGAATTCGGCACTTCGTGTACAAGCTTCTTGTATGGCAATGGGACAAATTGCAGGTTGTGCGGCAGCTCTTTCTTGTATGAAAGACGTTCCATTAAAAGAACTTGATATTAATGACCTTAAACAACTTATCCGACAGAATAAAGGTATTGTTCCATAGTCATTGGGAACAACTTTTCATCTGTATAATTAAACTGAAGTTTTTTGGTTGCAATCAATTTTCGCCAAGCAATATTTTAATGATGCGTTCTCCGGTGTGACCATCCCACAATTCGGGAATCGTTCCTTTTTTCCAATCTCCTTTGTTTAGTACATCTAAAGCTTTAGCTAGAACTTCAGAATCCTCGCCGACAAGTTCGTTGGTTCCGACTTGGCATGTTTCCGGATGCTCGGCAAAATTGTTGAGCGTGATGCAAGGAATTCCGAAGAAAGTTGCTTCTTCACTTACATTGCCCGAATCGGTTACAATGGCTTTTGCATGACTGATTAAATAGCCGAATGTCAGATAACTCTGTACTGGCAGAATGTGAATATTAGGGAGATTTAATCCCAATTCTTTGATACTTTCACTTACATAAGCATGAACAGGTGCAATAATTGGTGTGTCGAAACATCCCGACGATAAAGTCTCTAGTAGTTTTTTTATCTTTTCTCGCTGGCTAAGAAGTTTGCGCCGGTTAAGTGTCAGCAAAAGGTATTTGCAGTCTTCTATATTGAAATCTATTGCTAAAGCAGGTTGTTTCAAACGTTTTCGATTGTATCTGATGGTGTCAATCAAGATGTTCCCGACATAATAAACATTGTCGTTGTCTCGACCGGTATGGAAAAGATTTCTGTTCTCAGAAGCTCCGGCAGTAAACAGATAATCAGAAAGTCCGTCGGTAATCATCCGATTTACTTCTTTTGGCATGTTCATATCGAAAGAACGCGTTCCTGCTACAAGATGAGCAACTTTGATTCCCATTTTTTTTGCTACAATTGCACAACTCATTGTAGCTGTAAGGTCATCTACGACAAGAACTACTTGAGTGGGATTCTCAGTCAGTTCTTTATCGAATGCGAGCATGATTCCTGCTGCAAGCTGCGAATGATTGGCGCAATCGACACCGAGGTAAACATCTGGCATGCGCATTTCCAAATCTGCAAAAAGTGATGGTTCTATACTCTCATCGTCCTGTTTGCCAGTGTAAACTAAACGGTATGAAATATCTTTCCCTGCTTGTTGCGCTGCTTCAACAGCATGAACGATTGGCGCAATCTTCATGAAATTGGGACGTGCCCCTGAAACGATAGTGATTTTCATTGTTGTGTTTGCTTTGCTTCTAACGCAGCGAAGATATGAAATATTAACGAGAAACTGTTCAACTCTTGCAATGATTTGTGTAAATCGTTCAGACAAATCTTTAGAGTCAGGCAGTTTCTATGTGAAGAGATTTTCCGATACTAAAAGAAAAAACTGTAATTGCTATTTTGCTGTTTTACGGTACGGAATACCTTTTTTCCAAAAGATTTCTTCGTTCGTGATGAACCAAGTTTTTCCCTTGTCGTTGTTGCCTTGATAGAAGAGGTATGTACAGCCGTTGTTATCAAGGAAAAGATGGGGATGTCCTGATTCACTTGAATTCCATTCGCCTGGTTTTCCGTTTGCAACAAAAGGCTCTTTGAACAGACGCTTCCAATGCAGACCGTCAGAACTTACAGCAACGCCGAGTTGTTGAGGGTAATTGTTATATGCACCGGCATAGAACATGTATATTTTTCCGTTCTTTACAACGGTAGATGGGCCTTCGATGCATTCGCCTTCCCAAGCATAATATGGCTGAAGAATTGTTGAATCGACTGCTAAAGTCCAATCTTTGCGACTGAAATCAGTGTTTCCAGGTGCGACAGCGACACCTAAGATCTGTTTCTTATATGCTGGATCACGCGTTGCAAAATAAAGATAATATTTTCCTTTGAATTTGCAGACTTCAGCATCGATTGCGCGTCCGCAGTTCCAATCACCTGTCGGACGGAAGATCGGATTTGATGGATCGCGTTGAAATTTAATACCGTCTGTTGATACGGCATGACAAATTGCGTCTTTCTTGCCGTTACCGTATGATTGATAGAAAAGATGGACTTTACCATCTCTAATCAATGCGCACGGCGCACACATGCCTTTTGATTCAATTCCCGTGTTTGTGTCTGGTGTAATATCTCCTACTTTTGTCCAATTAATTAAATCTTTGCTTTCTGCAATGCCAATGTTCCACCCCGAGTTTGGAATGCCTTTTTTTCCAGGGATGGAATAGTATATCAGATATTTGCCATTGAAATGAATGACATGAGGATCTTTAGAATACGGAACGCCGATGCGGGTTGTATCGCCGAACATCATTCGAGGTGTTTGTGCTGAAAGACCGCCGATTAAAAAGAACATGATTATGAGTAATGAGTAAGTCTTTTTCATGGTTGTAAATTTTATTTTTTGATAGAACTTTTAATGAGGTTGCTTACGAGAGCAATATCTTCTTCACTTATATATGGGTGAAGAGGGAGAGATAAAACGGTTTTACAGAGTTGTTCTGATACAGGACAACTTTCTGAGGGAGTGAAAATTGATTTATGAACTGTTTGCGAATGCATCGGCGTTGGATAATAAACCATGGCTGGTACATTGTTCTCTTTAAGTTTTGCTTGTACGTGGTCGCGTTCTTCACTGTCTCTTAGTTGAATAGTGTATTGTGCTCGGCTTGATGTAAAACCTTCCGGAATGAATGGAGTAGTTACAACTCCTTTTAAAAGGTCGTCGTATTTTGCTGCCGCTTTATTGATGTCTGCTAATTCATACTTTTTGAATGCTCTGAACTTGACCTTCAAGATGGCTGCCTGCAAAGTATCTAATCGCGAATTAAGACCTACGCGAACATTGTCGTATTTGAAAGTGCCTTTTCCGTGAACTCGATATGAATCAATGAGTGTTGCCCAATCGTCATTGTCAGTAAAAACTGCTCCGCCGTCACCATAGCAGCCTAATGGTTTTGCAGGAAAGAATGAGGTTGTACTTATGTCGCCGAAACTGCATGCTTTCTTGCCATTTATGTCTCCGCCAAAGCCTTGCGCACCATCTTCGAGAATTAACAGCCCGAATTTGTCCGCTACACGTCGAATAGTCCGATAATCAGTTGGCAATCCAAAGAGATCGACTGTGATGATAACCTTCGGCTTCAGTTGGCCGTCGGCAATAGTTTTATTGATCTTTTTCTCTAGGTCAACACTGTCCATGTTAAATGTGGCCTTTTCAACGTCAACGAAAACTGGTGTTGCACCTTCGAGAGAGATGACTTCTGCAGAGGCAAAAAAAGTAAAATCAGGAACAAAAACCGCATCGCCTTTACAAATGTTCCAGGTCTTTAAGCCTAATGTCAAAGCTTCAGTTCCGTTGGCACATGTTATGCAATGCTTTGCACCGACATATTCGCCTAATTCAGCTTCTAATTCCTTAACTGGTTTGCCGTTGATGAAGGCACTCGATTCAGCCACTTCTATCATGGCTGCGTCAATATCATTTTTCAGTACTTCGTACTGTTTTTTTAAATCTCTAAATTGCATGTTTATCTATTTTTCCTGTCTCAATATTCCGTTTTCTTCAACATATTTCCGACCACAACTGCATGTCAAGTCTTTGCCGAGACGTTTTCCACATTCACAAACCCAACCGATTTGACGTGCAGGAACGCCCGCCATCAATGCGTAATCATTGACATCATTGGTGACGACTGCCCCAGCAGCAATCAATGCACTTTTCCCGACAGTATGACCGCAGACAATCGTTGAATTGGCGCCTAGGGATGCACCTTCTTTAATCAATGTCCGAGCATAAATTCCGTGAACTGGAAAATGTGCGCGCGGCATCACGACATTGGTGAATACACAAGAAGGTCCGCAGAAAACGTTGTCCTCAATTTCAACACCTTCATAAACGGAGACGTTGTTCTGTATTCTTACTCCGTTGCCAACTTTAACGTTGTTTGCAATGTTGACATTCTGTCCAAGAGAGCAGTTCTCGCCAATGACTGCGCCACTTTGTATGTGACAGAAATGCCATATTTTTGTCCCGTTGCCTATTGTTGTGCCTTCGTCAACATAGCTGCTGGGATGTACGAAATATGTTTTATTCTCCATGATTGTCAATAAGTTTCTGTACGGTTTCTAAAATTTTCACTACTTCATATCCGGCTTCACCGCTGTTAATCTCTATTGTGCTATCAAGATGCTCGATGAAGTATTTCAATTCTTCTTCCAATGGCATTTTTCTATCGTATGGAATGATTTCGTCAGGTTGCTCATACTTTACAGGAATGCCATTTTCGAAATCAACGTGCTTGTTGTACAAATGAATGTCTTTTTCTTGAGTTGCATCGTCGAACGAAATCATGCCTCGACTGCCGACAACAACGATTAATTGTTGCTTGAATGGATGCAGCCAAGATACAAATATATGGCCGTGAACATTTCCGGGATAATCCAACTGGGTCATTGTGCAGTCATATACTTTCTTTTGAAGAAACTTTTCGCCTTTTGCCTCTATATGTGTAGCTCTTGCGCCGATGAGATAATTCATGATGGAAATATCATGTGGAGCGAATGAAGAAAAAACACTTTCTTCAGTGCGAACGGTTCCTAAATTGAGTCGATTCGAATATATATAATATAATGTACCGATTCGACCGCTGTCGATGGTCTCTTTGATTTTTCTGAAAGCGGGATGAAACAGCAATACATGGCCAACCATCAGCCGAGAACCTGTTACATTAGCTAATTCTACAAGTTCTTTCGACTGCTCGGCTGTCATTGTCATGGGCTTTTCCATCATCACATTCATGCCTTTCTCAATCAGTTTCTTGCCAATTGGATAATGAAACTCTGATGGGACAGCAACTGTATAACCATCGTAGCCGGCAGCAATAGCTTTGTCAATATCTGCAAAACCTTCAGCTTTGGGATATTGACTCATCAATTCTTCCAATCTATCTGCATTTGATTCTGCAATAGCAGCTAGACATCCGAGTCCCGACAGCGTCTTGATGTGGTTTTTTCCCCATCTGCCACCGCCAACAACACAAATCTTCTTGTTCATCACAACCTTTTCGTTTCTACTCTTAACGTTCGTTTAGGCCATTTCTTGCATTAAACCTAACAAATCTGTTAATAGTAATAGGTTTTATAGCGTATTGATGTTATTTGACGGAATAATAATACATGCAAATTCTCATTGTAACTATTACGGGATGCTAATAACTCAAATTTAGTTTCATTCGAAAGTCTGTGATTATTCATTGTTTAGCCGTGTGTACCTGGAAAACTTGAATTTTTTTTGAAAAAAAGATGCTAAAAAATTTGGCAGGGAAAAAAGGATGGTGTACCTTTGCACTCGCGTTTCGGAAAAAGCGAAGGCTTCGGAGGGGGCGCGGAGAGGACATTGAAAGGATTTCATGAACAACAAGTAGTACAAGAACACGTAGAAATACGAAGACATACCGTCAATCTCGAAGGAGAGAAGGACAGGAAAGACTACGATAAGAACGGAAGCCTGAGGCGAGGGAAAACAAATTAAAGGAAACAAAATGACAATGAAGAGTTTGATCCTGGCTCAGGATGAACGCTAGCGGCAGGCTTAACACATGCAA
>Ga0183095_10426_pt3 | contig 45641 bp, 44 predicted proteins | sample BioMet4_FD_130346 | JGI IMG/M metagenome (GOLD analysis project Ga0183095, IMG submission 130346) | Microbial communities from bioreactor (seeded with sewage sludge) at LBNL, California, USA - Biofuel metagenome 4 (v2) (version 3) | ecosystem: Engineered > Bioreactor > Anaerobic > Unclassified ...
TGCTAATTTCACTCATAATGGATTAAATTTATAAGTTAAACATTTTCGGAATTTCTTTTTTTACTTGTAAAGTTGAGCACCGTCCAGCCGTATAGTCCAAGTAGCACCACCAAAAGGGTCTGAATGCTATGGACGATGAGTACGAAAAAGAGAGCCTCGTTGGAAGCCACGCCATAAAGAATAAGCATCGTCTTGACGGCAAAATGCCAAGGACCGGCACCATTAGGCGTGGGAACAATGACTGCGATTGAACCTACAATAAATGTGACCATCGCACAATCCAACCCCAAGCCAGAAGTCGACTCGAAACAAAAGAACGTGAGATAGTAATGGAAGAAGTAGCTTGCCCATATGGCTAAGGTGAAGAAAACGTAGAGTGGGGCATTCTTGACGTACTTCACCGAGAGCACTCCTTGCAATAATCCCACAAACAAGTCTTTCACCTTGTTGTATATGGAAAGTTTTCTCAATAAAAAATAGGCTAATATCAGTACCGCAATGGCACAGATGGCAGTAACGATCCACCCTGTAGAGGTAAATCCTCGAAGAATCTCGTCTACACGCGTACCTGTGCTTTGAAAAAACTTATCGAATACGGCAAATTGAGAGAGCAGGGTGATTCCGATAATAATCAGCACCAGCAAGCTATCTATCGCGCGCTCGGTAACAACGGTTCCCAAAGACTTTGGAAATGACACGCCGTCCCAACGTTTCAATACGCCACAACGAGCGAATTCGCCGATACGGGGCACAATAAGGCTGGCGGCATAAGAAAGGAAGATGGAATTGACTGCCACGGACGAGCGAGTATGCTCTCCTATTGGTTCCAGAGCCAACTTCCAACGCCATCCTCGGAACGCTTGCGCCAATATTCCAAAGGGGAAGGAGAGCAACATCCATGTCCAGTTCATCTCATGAAGCATGACGTATTCTACCCGCTGAAAGTCGAAGTCTCGGTACATCCAGTAAAGTATGGCACCGCCCAAGCAAAGGGACAGGGCGACTTTAAGACTGCTATTGATGGCTTTTCGCTTTTCCATTTCAATCACAAAGATACTGGAAATCGCCTTAATGGCAAAGAAATTGTTATTTTTTTCCATGCTTATTACATTACTGCTATGGCCAGCTGGATTGATTTACATCAAATGATTTGACAAAGGTCAATAAAATAACCTATTTTGAGCCATTGTTGATAAAATTGTTTGCGCACACAGAAAATGGATGTATCTTTGCATCGTCAAAAGAAAAGATATATTTTAAAGGATAACAGTCACAAAGTGTGGCTTTGGATAACAATTAATTAAAAGAGAAAGGAAAAAATTATGAGTATGATGACATTTATCGCAGTAGCAGTTGTTGCTTTCGTAGGTGCTTCAGTTTTGGCTCTGACCATGGACAAGTTTGTAGAGGGTACAAAATAAGCACCCTTTTTAAAGAGAAAACATTAGAAATACTACATAGAGTAAGCAAGGCTGGAATCGTCAAAAGACGGTTCCAGCCTTTATGTTTTAAAGGAAATTCCTCAGAAACTGAGCTTCTTTCAAGTGATTATGGGCTTATTTTAGTATTTTTGCATCTATAAAACGCAGCCGTTATGAATAAAGTAAGGCCAAAAAAGAACCTTGGACAGCACTTCCTGACCGATCTAGACATTGCTAGACGCATTGCAGATACGGTGGATGCTTGCCCCGACATCCCAGTCCTTGAGATTGGCCCAGGCATGGGAGTGCTTACACAATACCTTGTGGAGAAGCCACGAGAAGTGAAGGCTGTGGAGATCGACACAGAGAGCGTCGAGTATCTACATGAGCATTTTCCACGGTTGAAGGATCAAGTCATAGGTGAAGACTTTCTTCGCATGGATCTCAATAAGGTATTTGATGGCCGGAAATTCGTACTTACCGGCAACTATCCTTACGACATATCCTCGCAAATCTTCTTCAAGATGCTCGATTATCGTGACCTCATACCTTGTTGTACAGGTATGATTCAGCGTGAGGTGGCCCAACGGATGGCATCTAATCCAGGTACGAAGGCTTACGGAATACTGAGTGTGCTGATGCAGGCTTGGTATGACGTGGAATACCTTTTTACGGTTGATGAGGGCGTTTTCAACCCACCTCCAAAGGTAAAGAGTGCCGTTATTCGATTGACACGCAATGGTGTAAATGAACTTGGTTGCGACGAACGACTCTTCAAACGTCTGGTGAAAGCCGTCTTTAATCAACGTCGTAAAATGTTGCGGGTGTCCCTTCGTCAGTTATTTGACAAGGACACAATGCCCACGCCAGAGTTTTTTGCTGATGACATGATGACGCGAAGACCTGAGCAATTGAGCATTGCAGAGTTCGTGGACCTCACCAATAGAGTCGAAAAAGTTTTAGAAAAGAAACGAGTGGAATAGTTGCCCATAAGTGAACGGAGCAAATTACAAGAATAATTAATAATGCATGATGAGTTTAGAGGACGACTATAAGTTATTGTTGGCTCAAGTAAAAGAACTGATATCAGGCGAGAAAGACGAAACATCAATTTTCGCCAACGTCAGTGCGGCTTTGCATGATGCCTTTCCAGATCGGTTTTTTTGGGTAGGATTCTACTTTGTAAAAGATGACCAGCTGGCCCTTGGACCATTTCAAGGTACGGTTGCATGTTACCATATCCCATTTGGTAAGGGTGTGTGTGGAACGGCGTGGCAAAGTGGCAACACCATCATTGTGCCTGATGTGGAATCGTTTCCCGGTCACATTGCCTGTAGTAGTCTCTCACGTTCTGAGATTGTGGTTCCTATCAAGGGGATGGATGGTCAGGTCAAAGCGATATTGGACATTGATAGCGTCTCCCTCGATTCGTTTAATAGCATAGACCAACTCTATTTGGAACAACTTGTCACCGATCTCTCCCATCATCTGGGATGGTGAAATGGTGGCTATTACCGAGCTTTATCGGCTTTTTTTGCACAAATCATTGCAATGATAGAAAATTCTGATTAATTTTGCGAATAGGAACAAAAATAAGACATAGACATGATTGATGTTAACGAAACATTGAAGAGCGCAAAGGAAAAAATGCTCAAAGGCGCCAAGTTTTTGGAGGAGGAATTGGCTCGCGTGCGTGCAGGTCGTGCCAATGCCGCAATCCTAGATGGTGTTTGGGTTGAGGCTTACGGACAACGTATGCACTTGAATCAAGTTGCTAATGTACAGGCATCAGATGCTCGCACCATTACTATTCGTCCTTGGGACCGCAAGCAAATCAAGGATATTGAGAAGGGTATCATGGATAGTGATGTGGGTATCACACCCGAAAACAATGGCGAGATGGTAATCCTTCGCTTTCCACAACCTACGGAGGAGCGCCGCAAAGAACTTGTAAAGCAATGCAACAAGATGGGCGAACAGGCGAAGGTGCAGGTGCGCAACATCCGTGCAGATTACAAGGACAAGCTGAAAAAAGCGGTGAAAGATGGTCTTTCAGAGGACTTAAGCAAAGACGGCGAAGAGCAGTTGCAGAAGATTCATGATAAGATCATTAAGGAAATCGATGAGATTCTTGCTACCAAGCAGAAAGAAATCATGACCGTTTAAGCGGTGGTAACGGACTTTTCAGATGAAATGATGCACGGCCTTGTCGTCAAGAACACCGGGTCTTGGTATTCCGTCAAGACGGATGAAGGACGCATCATTGAATGCAAAATCAAGGGAAATTTTAGACTTCAAGGTATCCGCAGCACTAACCCGGTAGCTGTGGGTGACCTTGTTCGTATTGTTCTGAATAACGAGGGGACGGCTTTTATCTCAGAAATAGAGGATCGTCGTAATTACATTGTTCGAAAGTCTCAGAACCTCTCAAAACTTAGTCATATACTTGCGGCTAACGTCGACCAAGCATTCTTGTTGGTAACCGTAAACTATCCTCAGACCTCAACGACTTTCATTGACCGATTTCTGGCATCTGCCGAGGCTTATCAGGTGCCCGTAGTGCTTATCTTTAATAAGTCGGATATACTCGACGAAGATGAGGCTCATTTACAGGAGATGCTCGTTAATCTCTATGAAACGGTGGGCTACGAGTGTCATGTGGTTTGTGCAACAGAGTCAAATCATGACGCATCCACTTCACCTGATGTGCTCCTCCCACTTTTGAAGGATAAAGTCACGCTCTTAGCGGGCAATAGTGGGGTAGGGAAGTCGACATTGCTCAACTATTTTATTCCTTCGGCAAAAGCTCGTGTGGCGGAGATAAGCGATGCACATAACACCGGCGTTCACACGACTACTTTCTCCGAAATGATGCCATTGTCGCAAGGTGGATATCTTATCGATACCCCAGGTGTCAAGGGCTTTGGATCCTTTGATATGGAACCAGAGGAGATTTCAAGTTATTTTCGCGAAATCTTCAAGTTTTCAAAGGATTGCCGCTTCAACAATTGCTCCCACACCCATGAGCCGGGATGTGCCGTCATCAAGGCCGTTGATGAACATTACATAGCCCGTTCGCGCTATGATAGCTATCTTAGTATGTTACAAGACAAGGAAGAGGGAAAGTACCGGGCACCCTATTAATTTTAGAGATTTTTTTTTATAACTGATTTTGGCTTAAATGACAAAAATGTTGGTAGAATCCTTGTAACCCTTTAATGGTCATTATCTTTGCATCATTCTTATTTCTATGGCAAGAAATCTGCTTGAAAGAACCAGCCTACCAAATGTCCATTACTAACATGTCCACGTCGATAAGATCCCTATGGCCGGCAATGGCAAACCCACTTGCGTCGAGGCCGAAAGAATGGCCAACCTGCACAAGTAATAAGTCTAATGAAGTCAACTATTAGAAGGATAAAGATAGTTGAGGGTCAGCCAAATTCAGGACACCATTGTGGGAAAAATGGCGGTTATTGAATAGTGGGAGTGATGTCATCTTCGATGTGTTCATTGTGTAAAACATCTTCCGAAGAATTTGACTCTACCAGAATATGAGCTTTTTCGTAGGCCTTACGGCATCTGTAGATTTTTATCGCGTTAATTAAATCCACAACACCATAAATCATCATACACCATCCAATGACAAAGAGAGGTGCCGTAGCAATGACGCTTGGCTTAATGATAGCTAGCAAACCTATAAGCAGAATGATTGTAGGAAATATCCACCAGAAAAGACCGATTCGTGCAAACTTTGTGGAGGATGCCAGGTTAAAATACTGATTTAGTGCTCCAAGAATAAGGATTGCGGCAAGGATATACATCAACGCATTGATAAACAGAGCAGGTGCCAACGCAAGTAAAGCGCCCAAGATGACGCTACCGATGCCTACAATAGGGAATGTCGGAGTTTCGGGAATGATTCGATTACCCGCCATGTCGAACATCTCGACGTCATCCTTATGACGCTTAGCCGAGAAATAGGCGATGCAGCTTATTAGCCCTGATACAAAAAAGATGACCCCAATGGCAATGGTGATTCCCATAACGGTTTGCTCACGATATCTGACGAGTAGTGCGCCTACAACGATGGCACTAATGGCACGGAAGATGCTACTTTGAAAAACTTTATTCATGGGTTTCTTTCTTTAATGAGTAATCGATTCGAATCATTGCAAAGATAGGGCAAGTTTTCGAATATTCAAAGTCCATATTCATAATAATTTTGTAAATTTACACGAAGAATAACATCAAAGAATAGACATTCATGACAACTTTATATTTAGTGCGTCACGGCGAGACGGTGGACAACAAGGCGCGTATCATGCAAGGCCAAACGCCTGGAGAACTCAATGAGGTGGGAATAGAACAGGCTAATGACCTAAGTCGGCGTATGGCCAGTGAACCGATAGATGCCTTTGTGTCAAGCGATCTTTATCGATCCATACAAACTTGCGAGATCATAGCCCGCCCACATGATTTGCAAGTTACGACCACACCACTATTGCGCGAACGTGACTGGGGAAGTTTCACAGGGCGTTTCATCCCTGATCTGAAGGATGAGAAATGGACAGATGACATAGAGAGTTTAGAGAAGATGTTGAGTAGAGCACGCAACTTTCTCACGTGGATAAAGATAACCTACCCCAACCAAACCGTGCTTGCGGTAGGCCATGGCATCATCAACAAGGCTATTCAGAGCGTCTATTTTAGCAAGCCGATGAACGAGCTTCATCCCATGAGCAATGCCGAGGTAAGGATACTAATGTTATGAGTCCATTGCGATCCTTCCGATTTGAGACATCAGAGAACTAATCGTTATTCATTATAAAATTTACAAACGAATAATTTTCTTTTTAAGAATAATCTTTTATATTTGCATATATAATCATTTATCAGACAGAGAGTAATGCCCGTTGTTTTTTTATAAGTCATTTTAATAAGCCCAATTATATTATAACTTTAACAAATTAGTGATATGAAGAAAACAATGTTATTGACAATTGTGTTTGCAATGGTCATTGGATTGCAAACGGCAAATGCACAAAATGCGGTGGAGGGTGATTATCGTACAATGCCGAGAGAGCAGCTTGAAAACATACTTTCTCAGGCGGTATCTGATTATGACAATATTAAGAGAAGTGCAGAGGATGCCAAATCAAAGGCGAGGGATGCCAAGAAAGAGTTTCAAGATGCCAATGATTCATACAAAGAGCTTAATAATCAGGCAAAGGAGTACAAGAAAAGGGTGAAGGAAATAGAAAAAGCAATCAAGTTGCGTGAGCAGCTGAAAAAACTTTCTAAGTAGTTCTTTTGCTACAAGCAATCCACCGACGTTGTCAGACCTAAGACTACGTCGGTGGATTGCTTTATTCCGACAAAATATCATTTGGCCAATTTCAAGCCATCATTCAACCCTGAAGCACTTCTCCAATTATATGGTCTGGCGACTTTTACGATAAGACAATATATACATAGGAATGGCGAAGAGTTGGGCAACCATTGACACTACGATCATGGCCGTAAGGTCAACGTCGTATAGGGCGCCTAACAACCAACTTCCGATAAACCAAAAGAAGCCAAACGAGCACTCAAATATTCCGTAACCTGTTGCTCGGCTTTGCTTCGGGACCATAGTCGCTACGGCGGCTTTCAAGATAGTTTCCTGAGCACCCATACCTACGCCCCACATCGCTATACCCCATAACACTGGAACACGAGAGCCAAATCCAAAGATGAGAATGGGGAACAGGACCGACAACATTGTGGACAGAACAAGTGCCAGAGTACCTCTATGATCAAACAACCATCCAAAGATGAGCGCCGCAATGGCATCGATAATCATCGCACCGGCATAAATTAGAGGAATCGTATCCGAACTAAATATGTTCAGCCTCGATACATGCATGATGATCAATGAGTAATCGATAAATCCGAATGCGAAAAGACTAATGCCAATGATATAATAAATGAATTGGCGTTGCATCTTGAATGGGGTATACTCTTTTGGCGTTGGCTCGAATTGCTCTGGATTTGGAAACTTGCGACGGGTTAACCAAAGCATGAGCATCGTAATAACGGCTGGGATAATAAGCATGGCAAAACAAAAGGAATAGCGCTCAAAGGTGCTCCCTGATGTCTTAAAGAGCATGACCACATAGAGCAGGACGGGGCCGAGAAAGGCACCGATTTGGTCAAGTAACTCAAGGATCGCAAAGCTCTTCCCCTGTCCTAAACCGAACGAAGCAAACGACGTTATGGTGTCCTTAGCAGGTTTCTTCACCGCCTTTCCCATTCTTTGCACCACGAGCAACACACAAGCAGCTATCCACCCATGTTCTCCGACCAAGGCTAATGCCGGAATGGCGGCAAGTTCGAGTGCATAACCAAGAAAGACCATCGGCCAATAGCGCTTGGTCCTGTCGGCGATACGCCCAAAGACATAGCGCATCCCATAGCCAATGAGTTCGCCTAATCCAGAAACAAAACCGATCGTAGCCGCCGAGGCACCGACAATAGACAAGAACACGCCCCTGATACTGGTTACGCTCTCATGAGTCATGTCCGAGAACATACTGACTATTCCAAACATAATGATGAATATCATTGGCTTGGACAAGTTTCCATTATGGGCAAATATTCTTTTCATCGCAAAAATCATCTATTGGCTTCAGGTCACAAAATTACAAAATTACCTGGGTTCGGGATAATAGTTTATTTGATAAATGTTGGTCATCACCTACTATAGGCTTAGCCTATGATAAACATTGATCCCCAACTTCTTTTGTGTTAGAATAAAGCCAAAGATACCACGAAGGGAAGCCTGAGACCACCGATCGCGTGGAGATGGTCAAGGGTAGGGGGATTTCGCATTCTTGGGCGCAAGGACAACGTTATCAACTCTGGTGGCATCATCGCCTAATATCCACGTCTATAAGATTCCAATGGCCGGCAATGGCAAACCCACTCGCGTAGAGGCGGAGAGGATAGGCAATGCTTGAGGTCCTGAATAGTATATCCCCTTTTCTCATAATATTTTTTGCGAAATATCTTCATATTAGTTGTTATATTTATCAAACATAATCATTAGTGTCCCGTTAAAATTGGGACGAGTTAAATATTAATCAGATAGTCCTGGAATAAGGGGACAATCGAGTTCTTTGACATCGTTGAATATAGTCTTATCGAACAGTTCCCTGAGTGGTGTCTTGTCTGTGAGTGATATGCTTAGGATTTTCAAGACCTCATAGGTCGAGCGTTTCAACTTCATATCATGATGCACGATAGCGACAAGACAATAGGTTATGATAGCAACCGCAATCTGGATTCGAACGGCATTCTCCGCAGTGCCCCAAAACTTCTTAATCTTGAGATGCTGTTTGAGCCATTTGAAGAATAGCTCTACCAGCCATCTTTTCTTGTAGAGGTTTGCGACATCCAATGCAGAAATATGCTTCGCATTCGTCAGGAAAGTGGACTCCCGATCATCTTCCTGGTCATAGTAGCAAATGAGTCTGAAGGACTCAGGATACTTCTTTTCCGAAAGATACCCCGTGAGTTTTACGTCTGCATCTGTCCGTACATTCTTAGGCATGCGTCTCTTCCATTTGACTATCTTGTACTTTAGATTTGTCTTGGCTCTGACCACATAGAAGGAATCTTTGAGATGTATTCTGTAGAGTTCCCTAAATGAGTCGTAGGCTCGGTCGAATATATAGTAAGCATTTGGTTCATGAGGGATTGAATTCATTGATGTAGAATCATGCTTTGATGCTGTGGTCACCGTGTAGAAGGCAGGGACCTGAGCCTCTATATCATATAGAACATGGGTTTTGACACCACCTTTCTTCTTTCTGAACCTTGCCCATGGGAATGTAGAGAGACAAAGAGGTATCGTCGTAGAATCAAATGCGTATTTCTATCCTGGGATATCCATGAGATTGGTCGTGCGCTTTTCGCAAGCCTCTTTCATCATATAGAATGCAAAGTCCTCAAAGATTCTGTAGTCACGCTTCTGATTGGCAGATGCCAATGTGGTTTTGGCTATCGGTTTACTTCCTATACCAAGAAACTTACACTTGGAATGGTGAGCCTCCAAAGCTACCACGACGTCTCTCAGACTTTCACGATTCGAGAGTTGTCCAAACATCATAGCAAGTAGTTGGCTCCAACATGAGAAATGCTTCACATACTTGTTTCCATCATATTTGCGAACAAGATAATTGAAGTGGTTTCTATCCAAATGACTGACCAATTGAGAGAAAGCGTATTGACCTTGATTCATTGTAGTCTATTAATTTAGGCTGCAAAGGTACAAATTCAAAACCGTCGACTCCCAAAACTGCTCGCAAGAGACTATAATTCAATAGTTTCAAAGACCAATTAGTCCACTTTAACGGGACAGTAGTGAAACATAATAATGAATTAAAAATAGATTTTTATTTTGCAAAGAGACGAGGCAGATAGTGTCAATAATCAATTAGTAAGTCGAGCGAACAGATTACCCTTTGTCAAGAAGGGGCAGAAGGTTCATACGGCTCTGTTCCTCAAATCCAAGAGCAAGGCAGATGCCGGGATCCCCTGCTTTTATCCCAAGGACATTATAGAGGCGATTCTTCAGCATGAAGAGAGAAAGATAGCGAGTAAATAAGTGGGGGTACTAACGTGACATGTCATAAAGTAACAAAAGCGTAAAGAATCATGGAATTTTGGGGATGGTTTGTTGGAATATCAGAAAAATAATATTTCGTTGGAACTTTTTTATAATTTAAAATGTCTTCATACAGAAAAGGTTGACACTAAAATGTAATGTATGGAGATTAGAATTAGGAAACTTCGTCGTTATGAACGGTGCGATTCAAGTGTAAAAGGAGCGATCCTGCATGAACTCTGGACATCTGGCTTGTCAATTAAAATGATAGCTGAGAAGTACGGCGTTGAGTCCAGCACGGTCCGCACTTGGCGTCGCCGGATGCGTCAAAGTCAGGAAAAGGAGTCATTTTTGCCTGTGTGGACTCGTCATCAAGATGAATCCCCCGAGGACAACGCCATGGCAGCAAAGAAGGAAGTCGTTGGTGAGATGACGGAGCATGAACTCCGCAATCGGATTGCAGAGCTGGAGAAGTCACTGGATTATGCCAACCTCCGCAACGAGGCTCTCGAGTTGATGATAGACATTGCCGAGCGGCAGGAAGGGATCAGGATCAGAAAAGAATCTGGTGCCAAACGGTCGTGGGAATGGCATCCGGGCATCCGGGCATACCGCTCGATAGCCTGAGCGGGCTGCTTGGCAACACACGACGGGCCTACTACAAGAAGAAGAGGACCGACGAGCGGATGCCCCTCCATAGCGGCCGGGTAATCAGAGAGGTGAGGTCCGTCAGGGAACAGGACCCGGGCGTCGGTGCCTACAAGCTGTTCTTCATGCCCCACGACGTGTTCGGGGGCCGCGTGATGGGACGGGACAGGTTCTACTCGGTACTGCGCAGGAACGGACTGATGCTTCCTCCCCAGAGACGGCGGCACACGACGAACTCGAACCACAACTACCGCAAGTACGGGAACCCCGTCAAAGGCTTTGCTCCCCGGGCTCCGAACGAGCCCTGGGTGGCGGACATCACCTACGCCGACACGGACGCCGGCGTGATGTGCCTGCACCTGCTGACGGACGCCTTCACGCGCGAGATCATCGGACGGGCGCTCTCCGAGAGCCTCACGGCCGCGAACGCCATGGGTGCCCTGCGCCAGGGCATCACCCGGGCTCGCGGATACGATCTGTCGAAGCTGGTCCATCACTCGGACCGAGGCTCCCGGTATTGCAGCAACGACTATGTCGACCTGCTCAGGGGCAACGGAGTGAGCATCAGCATGACGGAGGGCTACAAGCCCACGGACAACGCCATCGCCGAGCGTGTGAACGGCATCATCAAGGTCGAACGGCTCTACCGCATCCCCCGTTTCAGGGACAGGGAAGAGGCACGACGGAAGCTGGCGGGAATCATCGGGCTCTACAACACCCGGCGCCCTCACATGAGCAACAACATGCTCACGCCCGAGGGCATGAGGAAACTATACGGACATTAGTGTCTCGCGGGGGCTGTCCGCCCCCTGCCGACGGCTTCCCCGAGTGTCTTTCATGGTTTTTAGTCAATGCGAAAAAATCAGTAAGAAAACGAGAAAAGTGAGTCCCATTCGATCTGTAATCATTTTTCAGTGTAATGACAACGAGATCAGGAGGGGGACAACCTAATCAGTATGAAGGTCAACTTATTCAGGAATGTATGTCAAGATAATCAGTAAAACCTGTCAACCTTTTTTAGTCAAAGACATACCGCCTCCAAACTTCAAATTATAAATAGGAAACGTACCATTTGTCTCATTTGTCAACCAAAAATGGGAATTCCCTTAGAATGGAGTTTCCAGGGATGGTATACCAAACGGGTCATTGTCATCTTGGTTGAGGCGAGACGAAATGATCTCTCCGCCACCAAAATCAGAGGGTAACGGTGCCAACATAGCATCTTCCGGATTGGCAAATCTTGTGTATTGTCCTTGGAAGGCAAGCAACACATCGCCTGTCGCACCCTTACGATGCTTAGCTATAATAATCTGTGCTTTACCTCTCAAGTCATTGCCCTTTTCGTCCTCATAAAGGTGATAATACTCGGGACGATGAACAAAGAGCACCATATCGGCATCCTGCTCGATGGCTCCGGACTCACGAAGGTCACTCAATTGAGGACGTTTGCCCTCTGCCTTGTCTCTTGTCTCAACACTTCGATTCAACTGTGAGAGAGCAATAATAGGGATATCTAATTCCTTGGCTAAACCCTTCAATGAACGTGAGATGGTTGAAACCTCCTCCTGACGGTTTTGGAAACGCGAACCGCTGGCATTCATGAGCTGCATATAGTCAATCATGATGACCTTCACCTCCTTTTCCCTTACAAGTCTGCGCGCCTTCGTGCGAAGCTCAAAGATAGACATGCCAGGAGTATCATCAATATAGATTGGTGCACCGGTAAGCTTGGCAAGGTTCTTGTCCAAACGCTCCCATTCATCGCGGGCGAGCTGTCCATTCATGATCTTCTTACCCTCGATCTCGCATACATTGGATATAAGACGGTCCACAAGCTGCACATTATTCATCTCAAGAGAGAAAAAAGCAACAGGGTTACGATAATCAACGGCAATATTTTTGGCAATCGACAGAGCAAAAGAAGTTTTACCCATGGCAGGTCGTCCAGCAATGATGACAAGGTCACTCTTCTGCCATCCGGAAGTTATATCGTCTAGCTTGGTAAAGCCAGAGGCAATACCTGTCAATCCACTCGAGTTGGCCGAGGCCTTTTGAAGGATATCCACAGCCTGTCGAATCACAGGATCGATCTGTGTGTAATCCTGTCGCATGTTCTTCTGTGACAACTCGAAAAGGCTTCCTTCAGCCTCTTGCATCAAGTCATCCACATCAACCGTAGCATCAAAAGCCTTTGTCTCCACCACACTGGCAAAGGAAATGAGCTCACGAGCCATGAACTTTTGTTGCAGAATCTTAGCGTGATACTCGATGTGAGCCGATGAGGCTACATGGGCGGCAAGGTCCACTACGTAAGGCGCACCACCAACATCCTCGAGCGTTCCCTCCTTTTGCAACTCGTTGGTCACCGTCATGATGTCCACAGGCATCTCGTTCATGTTGAGCGTCTGGACAGCATTGTATATCTTTTGGTGGTTTGGTTCGTAGAACGTCTCAGGTCTAAGGATTTCCGACACGACAGAAAAAGCATCTTTATCGATCATCAATGCGCCTAGCACGACCTTTTCCACATCCACAGCCTGAGGCTGTAAATGTGCATACATTGGGTCTATAGGCGTTGGCTTTTTACGGACGTTCTGACCTGATTTGGTAGTTTTAGTTGACTCTGCCATGATATTTCATTTGAATAAGCAAATGTACGAAAAATCCATCAAAGTTGGTTTCAATCCATAAAAAATCATTACTAAGATTTCATACGCTATTAAATTTCCGTATTTTTGCATTATAAAACCACCACGAAATGATAAATTTTCCTTGCGCTAAAATCAACCTCGGGTTAAACATCACTGCCAAGCGCACCGATGGTTACCATGATTTGGAAACTGTGTTCTACCCTATTCCACTGACCGATGCCTTGGAAATACAATTAGCAGAGTCCAATTCCACCTCAACTAATCCTTGTGATATCACGGTGACAGGCATTCCAGTGGCAGGCAATGAACAAGACAACCTCGTGGTAAAAGCGTACAATCTGCTGGCGGCTGATTATGAGTTGCCTCGTATTCAGGTTCACCTAACCAAGCGCATACCATCACAAGCAGGTCTCGGAGGTGGATCCTCAGATTGTGCCTTCATGATTCGGCTGCTTAACAAACAGTTTCAACTTGACATTAGTACTGTCAAGATGGAACAGTATGCCGCTCAGCTAGGATCTGACTGTGCCTTCTTTATCAACGCCAAACCAGCCTTTGCCACTGGACGTGGTGAACTTCTTGAACCGATTGCAGAAGGTCTACAGCAGCTTGATGGCTACTATATTGCTATCGTAAAACCTAATATTGCCGTATCAACAGGCAAGGCCTTTGCGCAGATCACATGTATACGCCCTTCAAAAAGTTGTTTAGATATAGTTAAACAGCCAATAGAAACATGGGCCGAGGAACTCATCAATGACTTCGAACAACCCATTTTTGCAGCCCATTCTAAACTTGAAGAGATAAAGGTAAAACTCTATCAACGAGGCGCTATCTATGCAGCCATGAGTGGAAGTGGGAGTGCTCTCTTTGGTCTTTTTGCGGAAGAACCTATAGAACTATCAGCCAATTTTGCTGATTGCTTCACCTTTGTGGCTCCCTTGAAGTAACTATTGGGCTATGATTCAAATTGAATTATGGAGTAAAACAAATTGAAACACGGTGTGAATCAAATTGAATCACACCGTGTTTCAATTTGAATTACAAAAGGATTTGAGATCAGACTTAAGCGAAAAAGAATACTTACGAAATCACTCATTAAAGTCAACATACTCGCCCTCGTTGTCAGCAAAGATCTTTTGGTTGGCTTTTTCTGGATCGCGAGTGTCGATAAGGATATCGCCAGAGTCCGTTTTTGTATGACGATTTCGACCACCGCGATGCTTTGATGAAGTGCTGTTTTTTTGCTTTCCAGGGTCTTGTTGTTTCCTAAATAGCGAGAAGACTTGGTCGAGCCCTGAACGATAATACAGGTTACGCAACGTCAAGACGGCTAAGATAATGCCAAAAAGAAAGAGGAAAAGTAAAAAAAGGAGAAACGAAGTAAACATAGGATACCTCCTTATTATGACTCAGCGCTCAGAACTTGATGCCGTTTCTGATAGAGATCTACACCCACTGAAAGAATAACATACCATGCGATGATCGCTGCAAAAGCAGACCAACGTAAGAAGATGAGCATGGGTATGCAGGTCAAAAGAAATATATACTTCACTTCATTGCCTTTCCAACCCCAGTGTTTAAACTTCAATGCAAACATTGGAATCTCTGAAACCAGAAGGTAACTACTTACAAAAATCATAGCGATAATCAAGAGAGTTCCAGTAGAAAATTGCTCCAACCATGGGCCTAAACCGATGATCAATGAGCCCCAAAATAAGGCATTGGCAGGTGTTGGTAGTCCAATGAAACCCATAGACTGACGTTCATCAAGGTTAAACTTAGCCAAACGAAGTGCTGAAAAAGCAGCCATGACAAAAGCGATGAATGCTACATAGTCACTCACTGGTTGAAGGAAAGAGGGGTAATCCATCACAAGAAGTTGTGAAAAGATGATGGTTGATGGTGCCACACCAAAGGTTACATCATCTGCCAAAGAATCCAACTCCTTTCCAATAGGCGAAGCTACGTGAAGAATTCGTGCCGACATACCATCGAAAAAATCGAAAACTGCACCAATAATGATCCACATCAGAGCCAGCTTAGGCTCATGGAAGAAGGCAAAACAAGTAGCTACGCAACCAGAAATGAGGTTGCAGCATGTGATGGTATTTGGAATATATTTTTTGAAACTCATTTCAATTTGGCGATAATAGTCTGGTCGCCGACGGTCTTCTGACCCATATTTACAAGTATTTCGGTGCCCAATGGCAAGAAAACATCGACGCGAGAACCGAGCTTGATGAACCCAAGATGCTCGTCAATATAACAATCTTCGCCTTCCTTTGCATAGGTCACGATGCGACGTGCCATAGCTCCGGCTATCTGACGGCAAAGAATATCCACGCCATCATCAGTAGTAATCATGGTATCAGCACGCTCATTCTCTTCACTGGCTTTGGGCAACCATGCCTTGTGATAGTTACCATTGTGATGATGAACAAACTTGATAGAACCGTCCACTGGAAACCAGTTGGCATGCACGTTGAACAGACTCATAAAAATACTGACCATGATACGACGATCATGAAAGTAGGTGTTCTCTTCAACCTCCTCAATAACAACAATCTTACCGTCTGCAGGTGCCACAACTATCTTGCTAGTATCGTCTGCTTTTAGATAACGAATAGGACACTGATAGAAGTTTACAACAATCGCATAACATATACCAAAAATGCTAACAAATGTCCAGAATGACCATTTGGTATCAAGCAGATACCATAGACAAGCAGCTATGGCGATGATAAAAATGAGACCGTAAAGCAATGTGTCGGTGCCCTCACGGTGTATGCGGATATGTTTTAGTCTTTTGATTCTCTTACCCATATAATTTAATTTAGTCTTTTGATTCTCTTACCCATATAATTTAATGGTGTGCACAGTTGATTGCAAAGGTAAAGCATTTTGGCGAAACCGCAAACTTTTTTCTAGTCTTCTTTTGGCCATTCGGCAAATTCCAAGTAACTTTGAACCTACTTATAAACACAGCATGAAAGATTTTGTACATTTACATGTTCACACCCATTATTCAGTGCTTGACGGACAGTCGAAGGTAAAATACTTGGTCGATAAGGCCGTCAAGGATGGGATGAAGGGTATGGCAATCACAGATCATGGTGTCATGTACGGTATCAAGGAATTTGCTGATTATTGTGCCAAAATAAACAAGTCACGTAAGAAAAATGGCGAAGAAATTTTCAAACCGATATTCGGTTGTGAAATGTACGTGGCTAAACATCACAAGGAAGACAAAGATAAGGATGAAGGTGATAATACTCGTTATCACCTCATCGTATTGGCAAAGAACTATCAAGGTTACAAGAATCTCATCAAATTGGTGAGCCGTTCGTGGACTGATGGTTATTATTATAAGCCACGTACTGACCGATACGATTTGGAACAATACCGTGAAGGCCTCATCGTCAGCTCTGCTTGTATTGGCGGCGAAGTACCTTCCAAAGTGTTGAAAGGTGATATTGCCGGTGCCAGAGAGGCAGTGGAATGGTATCATCGCATATTTGGCGACGATTATTACTTGGAGATTCAGCGACACGAAGTAACCGACCCGAGTCTTCGCGCCAACCGAGAGACATTCGAATTGGAGCAACAAGCCAACAAGGTTCTTATGGATTTTGCCCAGGAGTATGGCATCAAGGTCATTTGCACCAACGACTGTCACTTCGAAGATCAAGACACAGCGGAAGCCCACGACCACTTACTCTGTCTCTCAACGGGCAAGGATCTCGATGATCCTAACCGCATGGTGTACACCAAACAGGAATGGTTCAAGACACGTCAGGAGATGAGCGATATCTTCGAAGATGTTCCAGAGGTGCTCGATAATACCATTGACATATTAAATAAGGTTGAGATTTATGATATAGACCACGGCCCTATCATGCCGAATTTCCCCATACCTGAAGATTTCGGAACAGAGGAAAAATGGCGTGAGAAATATTCCGAAGAGGATCTATTTAAGGAGTTCACAACGGATGAAAACGGTGAGAATCCTCTGTCAGAAAAGGAGGCTCAGGAGGTCATCGAACGACTGGGGGGCTACGATAAGATATATCGCATCAAGTTTGAAGCCGACTATTTGGCCAAACTTGCTTATGACGGAGCAAAACGTTGCTACAGCGACCCGGTGCCAGACAACGTAAAAGAGCACATCAACTTTGAAATCCATGTCATGAAGACGATGGGCTTTCCAGGCTACTTCCTCATCGTGCAAGACTTCATCAATGCTGCTCGAAACGATCTCAGCGTGTGGGTGGGTCCAGGACGTGGCTCTGCGGCAGGTTCGGTAGTTGCCTATTGCCTGGGCATCACACGCATAGACCCATTGAAATACGACCTTCTATTTGAGCGTTTCTTAAATCCAGACCGAGTCAACCTGCCTGATATCGATACCGACTTCGATGACGATGGACGTGGCAAGGTGCTACACTGGGTAATGGATAAATATGGTGTTGAAAACTGTGCGCATATCATTACTTACAGTAGCATGGCCACCAAGAACTCCATTGCTGATGTGGCTCGTGTGGAACGTCTGCCCTTGGAGAGAGCCAATGCACTGAAGAAAGCTATCCCCGACCCTCTTCCAGATGGCAAGGACATGAACCTTATCAATGCCATTGCCTATACACCGGAGTTGCGTGAAGCCGAGGCTTCAACGGATCCACGCGAGCGCAACACCATCAAATATGCCAAACAGTTAGAGGGAACCATACGCGGGACAGGTATCCATGCATGTGGATTCATCATCAGTCGTGACCCTATCAGCGACTGGGTACCTATCGGAACTGCAGCCGATCCTGACTTTCCAAACGAGCGTTGCACCTTAACGCAATATGATGGGCATGTCATCGAGTCCACCGGACTTATCAAAATGGACTTCCTTGGACTCAAGACGCTATCAGAGTTGAAGGAGGCTTGCAAGGTCATAAAGAAAACCAAGAGAGTAGAAATAGACATAGATCATATTCCACTCAATGACGAGTTGACCTATAAGCTTTATCAGGAAGGGCGTACTATCGGTACCTTCCAGTTTGAGTCTCCTGGCATGCAGAAGTATCTTCGCGAACTTCACCCGACGGTTTTCGAGGACCTTATTGCCATGAATGCGCTCTATCGGCCAGGTCCTATGGACTATATCCCCGACTTCATCAAGCGTAAAAACGATCCATCCTTAGTAACCTACGACATCCCTTGCATGGAGAAATACCTGAAAGGGACATATGGAATCACGGTCTATCAGGAACAGGTGATGCTCCTGTCACGTCTCCTTGCCAGCTTTACTCGTGGCGAAAGCGATGCCCTGCGTAAGGCCATGGGTAAGAAGAAGAAGGAGATCGTCGATGCCATGAAGCCGAAATTCATCAAGCAGGGCACTGAGAACGGTTATGATCCGCAGGTACTTGAGAAGATATGGAGTGACTGGGAGAAGTTTGCTTCATACGCTTTCAATAAGTCACATGCCACCTGCTACTCGTGGATTGCTTACCAAACAGCCTATCTCAAGGCGCACTACCCTGCTGAATTTATGGCTGCCTTGATGACTAGAAGGTTCTCCGACATCAGTCAGATTACAAAGTTGATGGAGGAAAGTAAGGCCATGAACATTCCCACTCTTGGTCCTGATGTGAATGAGAGTTTCGTGGAGTTCGGTGTAAATCATAAAGGCGAGATTCGCTTTGGTCTTTCTGCCATCAAGGGTATGGGATCTGGCGCAGCTGAAGCCATTGTAAGTGAGCGAGACAAAAACGGTCCATACAAGAGCATTTACGACTTTGTGGAACGTGTTAGCCTGCGTGACGTGAACCGCAAAGCTATGGAGAGCTTAGCACTAAGTGGCGGTTTCGACTGTTTTGCATTCATGCGTGAACAGTATTTGGCTGCCAATAAGAAGGGAGAAATATTCCTTGACAACCTTGTAAGGTTCGGTCAGCAATACCAGCAAGATAAGATTGAGGCAGCTCATTCGCTCTTTGGTGACATGATGTCCGACATTGCAATCTCTATGCCCCCGGCACCAGTTACTGAACCATGGAGCAGTATTGAAAAGCTTGGTAAAGAGAAAGAGCTCGTCGGTATATATATATCCGCTCACCCACTCGATGACTATTCGCTTATTCTTAATAATCTTTGCAACACTACTTGCTCCGAAGTGGGCAGTCGCGATAACTATGATGCGCTCTCTGTAAAGCAAGAACTCACGTTTGGTGGCATCGTCACCAAAGTGAATCAACGCTTCAACAAACGTGGAGAACCTTTTGGTATCGTGACAATTGAAGATTTCAACGGCCCGGGAGAGATTGCGCTTTTCGGCGAGGAATGGGGTCGATGGAACGGTCGACTTACCGAGGGTTGTTCAGTCTTCATTACGGCAAAGTGTTTCAAACGCTTCCCAACAAGCAAAAACCACTCATTGGTCATCAATAATATCGAGTATCTTCAAACGGTGAAAAGTGACCGCATCGAGAGCTTTACTATTAACGTCAAAAGCAAAACAATTGACGATGCAGTGGTGAACGATATCTTATCCATGGTCGTTGATAGCCCAGGTAAAACCCAGTTATACTTTAATATCAAGGACGAAGAGAACAACTCAAACATTCTCTTGCACGCACGAAGTGGTGGAATTGAAGTGAAACGACAGTTGGTTCAATATGTCGAAGAAAACGAAGACATGAGTTACAAACTCAATTAATTCAGGATATCAAATAGGATAATATAATAAACAAGGAATATGCAAATCAAAATTGATTCATTGGAGACAATCCGTGATGCCGCTAAAGAGTTCGTAGAACAACTTGGTGACCACACTGTCTTTGCGTTTTATGGCAAGATGGGGGCTGGAAAGACAACCTTTATCAAGGCAATCTGTGAGGAATTGGGCGTGGAAGATGTTATCACATCGCCCACTTTTGCTATCGTCAACGAGTACCGCTCGGCCATAAACGATGAACTGATCTACCACTTCGACTTCTACAGAATCAAGAAATTGGAGGAGGTTTACGATATGGGTTATGAGGATTACTTCTATAGCGGCGCACTATGCTTTCTCGAATGGCCAGAGCTCATTGAAGAGATTCTACCAGGCGAAACCGTCAAAGTTTCCATCACTGTAAATGATGATGGGGGCCGCACAGTTGAGTTCTAAGTTTTAGGACTTATTGTTTGTCTGATAAGAAGTAATTGCTTAATTTTGCAGTAGATATAAAAAAATAAAACAAAAATTAAAAATGGAAGTTGAAATTACAGCAGATAACTTTGAAAGTTATAAGAATGGAGAGCTGCCTTTAGTCATGGACCTTTGGGCAACGTGGTGTGGTCCTTGCCGCATGGTAAGTCCAATTATGAGCGAACTGGCCAAGGAATACGATGGAAAACTCATTGTTGGCAAGTGCGACGTAGAGGAGAACAATGACATCGCCATGGAATTTGGCGTGCGCAACATCCCCACTGTTCTCTTCTTCAAAGGTGGTCAGCTTGTCGATAAGTTTGTCGGTGCAGCCTCCAAGGACAAGTTCCAGGAGAAGTTCGAAGCTCTAGTTAAGTAAACTAGCCAATACTTATGATTAGTCGGGTAAAACCCAGAGGCTAGTCTAACATATAATATTAAATCCCCGTAGCAAAACCACTGCTACGGGGATTTCTATTATCGCTTTCTTGCCCTCATGGTGATAAGTGGGATAAGCATCTCTTCCATAGAAATACCACCATGCTGGAAAGTATCCTTGTAATAGGATACGTAGTAATTGTAGTTGTTTGGATAAGCGAAGAAACTGTCGCCAGTAGCGAAAACATAACTTGTGCTCACATTGGGTGATGGCAGTTGTGCTTTGTTTGGTTCCTTTATGACAAACACATCCTTTGCATTGTAATTCAGATTCTTACCTAGTTTGTAGCGCAAGTTAGTATTTGTGTTGCGGTCCCCTACAATTTTGACAGGCTTAGAAACGCGAATTGACCCATGGTCTGTGGTGACAACGATGCGATAATCGCTTTGTGCCAAACGACGGAACAGGTCTGCCATGACAGAGTGTCTAAACCAACTGAGCGTGATACTACGATAAGCGCTCTCGTTATTGGCTAATTCTCGCACCATCTTCGATTCAGTTCTAGCATGTGACAGCATATCAATGAAATTGATAACCACAACGTTTAGATCATTGTTTTTCAGCTCATTGTATTGCTGAAGTAAACGCTCGGCTGCTACAGAATCATTGATTTTGTGATAGCTGAACTTATCATGGCGACGATAACGCTCAATCTGCGTTTGGATGAGTGGAGCCTCATTAAGATTCTTTCCCTCCTCTTCATCTTCATCTACCCATAGTTCAGGAAACATATCCGCAATCTTGTTGGGCATTAATCCACTGAATATCGCATTGCGAGCATATTGTGTTGCCGTGGGCAATATACCCATATACATATCTTCTTCGATATCAAACTGGTCGCCGATTTCGCTAGCAAGCACTTTCCATTGATCCCAGCGGAAATTGTCTATCACTATTAGGAACACCTTCTCTCCATTGTTAATGGCAGGGAATATGCGCTCCTTGAAGAGTTCTGTGCTGACTAATGGATGTGTCTCGTCGTGCTTATTTGCCAAAGTCGTAGCCAAGTTCATCCAGTCCATATAATTGTTCCGAATGTATTTGTAGAATCCATTGTTGGCCTCTTCCTTCTGCATGATAAGCATTTCGGTCATCTGACTGTCTGTGGAACTCAACTCCAATTCCCAATGAACCAACCGTTTGTAAACATCCATCCAATCTTTATAGTCCTTGCAATCACTTATTTGCATGGCTATCTGTTGGTATTCTTGTTGATAACCACTCTGTGTTACCTCCGTCTCAATTTCCTTTCGGTGAACGTTTTTCTTTATCGCCAAAAGAATTTGGTTGGGATTTACTGGCTTGATAAGGTAGTCGGCTATCTTTGATCCAATAGCTTGGTCCATGATATTCTCCTCTTCGCTCTTGGTAACCATGACGATGGGAGTCTGGGGTTGTATATCCTTGATACGTTGCAAGGTCTCCAATCCAGTCAGACCAGGCATCATCTCGTCGAGCAAGATGATGTCATAAGTGTGCTGGCGACAAAGGTCAATGGCATCCGACCCATTGCTCACAGTGGTTACCTCGTATCCCTTCTTCTGTAAAAAAATGATGTAGGCCTTGAGAAGTTCTATCTCGTCGTCTACCCAAAGAATATCTCCGTTACTCATAATTAGAATCCGTCAAAGTCATAATATTCATCTTCCAGATCGTAGGTTTCCTTCTTGGGTTGAGTCTTGTCTGGAGTGCTGTCTTGTTTTTTGGTTGTCGTTTCAGTCGGCTGAGTTGGCTTCGTCGAAGTCGGAACAGGCTGCTGACTCTTGCTTGCACGCTTTTCTGCGGCCTTTGCTGTTTCCAATGTCTCAGGTGCAGGGTTGTCATCATCGAAAATAATGGTAGCTCCATTACTCAATGTTGGCATTTGTTGCTTCACAGCTGGCGTCTGTGTGGCCTTAGGCTTTGTTGTTGTGGCAGACGGAGTAGATGTCGGCAGTGGCTTCGCAGTTGTCGTTTGCACCGGTGAAGACACTGGGGTGGTCTTGATAGGTTGGGTATCAACTGGTATCACAACAGGGTTGTCATTCTTGGTTGTTGGCACTTCTATCGGCACAACAGTCGTTCCTAAAGGAGCAGTTTGTTTTTGCTCCACTGGAATAGTGGTAGTGCCAATGGGCTGCTTGTTGCTTTGTGGCACAGTCGTTTCTGTTGTTGGTATCACCGTCTCCCGAGGCACAGTTGGTTCTTCAGGAGCAACAACAATGCCATTAAGGAAGTTATCTATTTGCGTTTCGGTCGTAGGCGTCTCTGGCTCAACCATTGGTTGGGTGGTCACTTCAGTCGGTTCGGTAAGCAGATGGAACGTTGATATTTCCAAGGGGGCAAAGTGTTGGTCATAGAACTTGCTGTATTCCTCATAACTGAAGTTTGTGCCAAGAAGAGGAAGGTTCTCCTCGCTGATGAGAATCGGTCTGGCTTTGCCCATTTGGTTGACCACATTCTCCTGCTGAAGAAGTTGATGTGCATATTGCAAAGCTTCATCATAATTAAGAAAACCAGCGACCTTCATTCTATTAAGACCCTCAACTTCCTCTATGGCAATATCGAAGTTACGTACCAAGTAACTCGTAAAGTTGTATCGAGCCAATTGATAAAGTAATTTATTTTGATCCACAGAGTCAGGTGGATAGACCATAAGGAATACGAAATTTGTATTACGCTCATTGCTCAACTGCTTGGCTTGAATGGAATCACTGTCACTGAGCACAACACTTCGCCTACTCCACACATCACCAAGATCGAACTTCCCACCATGCAGTCGACGTCCTTCCTTTACGCCATTAACTATCATACCGGCCATCTCTGCCAATCCGCTTTGTGGAAATTCCTCCACAATGGTGCGCATGTCTGCCAGGCATCCTTCTACGTCACCACTATTCAGCTTACCCAATCCATCAATAAACAAGAACTTGTCGCGATTGGCTCCAAGAGGGAATCTCTGTTCTGAGATACGAGCATTACTGCGTACTTCTTGCAACTTATCTGCTTTAAAGGCATTGTAAGTGGCTGCATAAAGTGAATCTTCGAGATGTACTCCTATCTTAGCATTTTGAGCAAAGTGCGGATCTGTGAGTATTTTGGTCCACTCACTATCAGGAAATTTACTGCTCAATTGATTTAGATAGTCCTGTGCCCTCTGTGTGTCTCCCTTGCGAGAAAAAAGTAAGAAGAGGTGATAATACGCCTTGTCCATTTGCTCATACAATGGATAACTGTCGACGAGCCTTACTAACGCCTTCTCACTTAGAGATAGATTATCTAGTTTATCCTTGAAAATCACGCCACTGTTGTATAATCCATCCATGATCAACAGGTTGCTTGCGTCAACCTGTTCGGATGTAAACGGAATCTGAGATAAGTAGAATTCTCGATTGTGAGGATCATTCTTTGCGGTGTCGTTCTTCTGTTCAAGGGAGTCTTTAGCGATTGTAGCTTGCACCATTGAGTCGCGCTGAGCATCAGTGAGATTGGCAAAGTCATCCGTACCACCCACACCAGCAACCACCGTGGTGTTGTTGCGTTGCCAGTTATCCACATTTCCGCGCTTACCCCAAAGCTGTTGGAATTGCTGCTTCCCTTGTTGCACAGCCATAGGATTGTAGAAGTACCAAGCCCCGTTCTGTTGTCCTGGTCTTGGCACAGTGGGCTGCACAGGTCGGTTGGTATTGCCAATAGCACCGTTGCGCTGCATCACTTGCTGAGCATTTTCCTCTGCTAGACGATTACGCTCCTCCTTTTCCTTCTTCTTTAGCGCAGCTATCACGCGGTCGATGGCAGCGTTGCGGTCGCTCTCGCTCATCTTAGCCAACTGTTGAAGCGAATCCTGCAAGTGCACGGTCTCGGTGTAAGGCACCAACTCATCAAGCACTTTCGATCTGTTAGACAGCTGTTCATAGTCCTTACGCTCCTTGTCGAGAAGACCTATCGCCTCACCATAACAGCGCTGAGCATCACTGAATTTCTCCTTTGCCCAATAGAGGTCACCTAACCTTAGCAAAAGAACACCTTTCTCAATACCACTACGCTTAGCCTTCTTGTTACCTGTCTCGTAATTGGAAATAGCTTGTGCGGTGTCACGTTGAGCAAGATAAATATTGCCAATAGCATAATAGACTTGATCAAGATAGTCCTTGTTCTTATCCGATCGAGCCATGGCTTTCAGCTTCGAAACAGCCTTTTTCGACTGTCCTGTCATTACTTCGGTCTGGGCGATGCGTGCATTAAATTCCAATTCATAAGGTGGATTTTGGCCGATTACCTTTTGGTAGGCTTTATATGCCTCTGCCTTATGTCCGAGCGAAGCCTCCAACTGGCCAAGGAGGAAATTCTCTCTGGCGCGCTGTTTGCTTCTCATCTCATGCTTGATTACTTGCTTTAAGTATGGAATTGCACGCTCATAGTCCTTAGAATGGATGTAATAGTCTGCCATAGTGTAATCCCATTCCTTCTTGGCACGCCAGTGAATGGAGTCACGCTGCATGTTGCGCATCACATCCTCGGCATCATACAGAAAGTCATTCTCAACATAGCTTTTGGCCAACCACGCTCTGGCACGACCGTAAATAGCTGGTTGCGTAGCATAGAGCCGACTCATGTAATTGAATGTCGAGATGGCCCCATCAAAGTCGCCTTGGTAAAATTGCGACCTTCCCAAGAGCATCCATGCCTTCCATAGAAAAGGATTATATTCCTTTCGGCCAAGCCATTCAATATCTTTCTCGGTCTTACTGCGCCGGCTGTTCCACTCGGGACGTCGCTTGATACTATGTAACCTGATGGCTTTCTCAGCCTTCTCTATGGCTTTATCAAAGTTAGCTTTGCCAAGAGTACGGTAAGTTTTGTTACCAACTGTGTAGAGAGGGATGATTTCTGTGTAATTATCTCGATTGCCATTCTCCTTTTCCAAAGATCCGTCGATGTAAGCCACGGAACCATTGTAGTAGGTATTGTAACGGGCATTAAATGAATGCCACCACCGAGAACTTGCGTTATTCTTCTCGGTGGAACAGCTCGCCATGAGTAGTGTAAGACACACTATGGTGATGAAAGCAATGTGCAATCTATTTCTCAACGATATAATAACCCTGTTTTGCCATAATTATTGCAGAGGTACAAGGGTTTTAGGGCTTACAGATGTTTAGATATAGCAAAAAGGTTAGAGCATTTAGATGGCGACAATATTCTGTCTTTACCAAAATCATTCTGCCAGTGTGACGAATTCGTCCTTGATACCATCAGGCATATTGATGCCACGAAGAATGAGGCTACGGTTCCAAGCCTTCACCTCGTCACGTCGTAAAGTCTCAAGCACCTCTGCAAACTGCTGTGTCTCTTCTTCGGTATAGGAATCTGATGGACGACCGACATACCTATCCAACTCCTCATCCTCAAAGTATTCTACAGGCTTTGTCGCTGCTTCCATTAAGCATTTCTGCTCACAGAGAGAAGAAGAAGAGGAACAAGTTTCACATTCGCCTGAAAGTGCTTCCATAATGGGAGACTCACCGTGTCGTCGCTGAGAAACATACCCCAACAAAGCGGCAAACAAACCAAGGGCTATGAGTAAAAATATCAGATATAGCATATTAGACAATATTTCATTATATTACAGCATGTGATTCAATTTGATTCACAGAGTAATTCAATTTGATTCACAGCGTGATTCAATTTGATTCACAATCCGAATGTTTGCCATTTAATCCATCTGTCGTATTCTCCAGGCAGAGGTGCTCGATGCTACAGTAAAGCCAGCAAGCTGCAAGTCATCCCAGAATCGAGGATAGGACTTTGTAACAACTTCGGGATTCTTGATGCGAATTTCCGGAAATAGAATTGCCAAAGGTGCGAAAGCCATGGCCATGCGATGGTCTTCGTAGGTTTCTATTGGGTCAAATGATGGCTCGCATCGTTTACCCTCCCATAGCAAATCGGAATCACCGACACTGTCTATGACAAAGCCTACCTTAAGCAACTCGGTCTTAAGAGCTTCTATTCTATCTGTCTCTTTGATGCGAAGACTGGAAAGACCAGTGAAATGGAAATTGACTCCAAGTGCGCAACAGGTAACAACCACAGTCTGAGCAAGATCGGGACAATTGATGAAGTCGAAGTCCAACCGTTGCACATGCCCAATGCGCGAGGTAAGACTTACGGTCGTTGGCATTCCGACGACAGCTTTTACAAAGTTAGTCTTGATGCCAAGCAAGGAGAAAATAAACTTTACAATGGAGTCGCCCTGTTGAGAACCATCACTCAGTCCATAAAGTTTCACAGATGCTTCACGGCCACTATACAGTGCCATTATCTCATACCAATAACTCGCGGCACTCCAATCATTTTCGATAATGAATGGATTTTCCACAAATTGCTTTGGCTTTACGGTGATGGTATCCACACTGGTCCATGCTACGTCAGCACCGAACCGCTTCATCAATGATAACGTTAGATCGATATATGGTCTAGAGACAACATTGCCCGTAAGATGTATTTCCAACCCATTGACCATAGTAGGTCCCACCATCAGAAGAGCTGAGATGAACTGAGAACTGACATTTCCCGGAATGTCTAACCGTCCACCGGTAAGCTTTTGACCACGGATGCGCAAGGGAGGAAATCCCTCTTGACCGACATATTCGATGTCAGCGCCAAGATTTATCAAGGCATCTACGAGCACGCCAATGGGCCGATGCTTCATGCGCTCTGTACCTGTTATCACATGTTCGCCATCGATGGTTGCAAGATAAGCAGTCATAAACCGCATGGCCGTTCCTGCAGCCTTGATGTCAATGGTATCTGGCCGATGCTTCAAGGCATTGATTATTACCTCTGTATCATCACTGTTAGACAAATTATCCGGGAGGATATTACCACCAGAAAGGGCGTGTAAGATGAGCGCACGATTGCTGATGCTCTTTGATGACGGCAGTGCTATAGTAGCTGAAAGTGTTTGGGGTGCCGTGATTTTATATATCATGGAGATATTGTTACGAATTATCTGAAGACTCGTGGACTGGTATAAATCTTATTAGACGGCTCGATGGTGACACCAGAACGAGTGTTGGCGCCATTGAGCTTAGGGCCTGGAATTAACGGACTGTAATATAAGACGTGGCGAATTCTATCCTTCTGGTCAGGGGATATCTTATAGCCAAGAGAAAAAGCATAGTCCATGATGTTTGCACTATAGAACACTGTGGCATCGCAAGCGTAACGCTTGAGCATATAATCAAGGTTGTAGCTTGTGGATGGTGTGCTTGCAAAATAGGAGTCCAAATAGTTATTATACTCTGCTCGATTGTAAGACGGCGTGTCTTTGCAAAAGTCTGTGTCACCACAAGAGTCCAAGGGAGCATAAGAATCAGCCGAAGTGGTCTCATCAAGTCGCTCCGTAAACATGTGGAAGAGTCCAAGATAGTGGCCTAACTCATGCGCCATGGTGACCGCTATATCAGTAGTAGTCAGATAGGTTGCCTGATGATTAACATTGGTATATCGATCGGACTGATAATAGCCGCCGCCGTCTCGCTGCCCCATGAATGTACTATTGATTGAAGAACAGCGCGGATAACGTAGTTGAGACTTTGAAACATACTTCGTATCAACGACATCTAATCCTTCCAACTCATGGTTTGCCTTTACGGTATATGGGGTATGTGACAAACCTAGTATCATGTTATTGCCAAAGTCTTTAAATGGATAGAGCATTACATTAATATATTCGTTGGGGTCCCAAACATATTTGGCATTATCAGCAGAGGACATGAACGTTGTCTCATCGATGGGGAAATCTCCAGTATAGTTGATATATTCCACACCTGGAGTGGATAACATTTTCCCACTCTCGTCTCGTTCTGCCAGCTCAAAAGTTAAATGAGTGTTGGCACTCTCACCATAGACGCCACCCTTATATATCTCGTTGACATACTGCAACAGACTCTTCAAACGTGAGGCTGGAACATATTGCGAAGCATCGTTTTGGTCCTTATAGAACACATGGAATATTACAGGCAAGTGATATTGATAATTACTATCAACAGTTTTTGTGGTTGCATCCTCATCCTGATCGTTAACTTGCTGCTGAGTTTGTGTATCTAAGCCATCGTTGCCACCACAACTAGCAAGAAGCGTCGCAATAAAGAGAAAAGTCAATAAAAGCCATTTGTACTTCATTATACTTGTGTATGAAGGTTAACCGCCAATCTCTTGGTCTCTTGGCAGCTAAATATTATGTATGGGCAAATTTACTAAATTAATGCTTAACCATGCTACCGAGGACCTATAAATAAAGTAAACGCGGCAAAAACTTCAATGAAAATTTGGAATATTCGTTCATATTGGGTACCTTTGCATTCACAAATACGGGATTTGGCGCAGTTGGTAGCGCACACGTCTGGGGGGCGCGAGGTCGCTGGTTCGAGTCCAGTAATCCCGACTTTGAGAAGAGACTATTACTCAATGAGTTAATAGTCTCTTTTTTTATTTATTGTCATATCGACCAGACCTTTTCTATTAAAAGCTGATTAGGTTGGTACAACTGGAAAGATCACTTCGTAAATCAATCTAAAATACAACAAGAGGAGAGATGATCGTTAGGTCATCTCTCCTCTATTTTAATTGTAATATTACAAGTAAGCTAGTTTATAGCTTTGATATAATACCTTTATCCGTGGTCTTGATAAATTCGACTATGTTACGGATTTCATTGCTATCAGGAACCTGTTCTTTGATTTGCAGCATGGAATCGAATGCACTATTCTGTCCATGAAATAGCAATCGATAGGCGTTAGCGACATGCTTCTGTATACGCTCTTCGATTTTTCTTGTTGACATCATTGTGGTATTGGGACCCGCATAAGCTATAGGATTGCCTCCTGCAATGATATAAGGAGGAACGTCTTTGGAGAATCGGGTACCAGCCTGAATCATGGCTAGATCGCCAACACGCGTCCCACCATTCTCTATAACCGAAGAAGAGAAAATCACTCCATTGCCAATCTCGCAACTTCCAGCTATCTTTGTACCGTAGCCAAAAACATTGCAATGACCAATATGAGTATCATGGCTGATATGAGATCCCTCCATTAAGAAGTTCTCATTGCCGACAATCGTCTTCCCCCCAACATGAGTCGCACGATTGATGACCACGTTTTCACGAATGGTATTACCATCGCCAATGACTAGTTCTGTTTCATCACCCGTAAAGGAAAAATCTTGTGGCAACGCACCAAGCACTGTGCACTGGTAGATTTTATTGTTATTGCCCATACGAGTACCATTGAGCACACTCACAAAAGGATAGATGATACAATTGTCTCCTATCACCACGTCGTCCTCGATATAGACAAACGGATATATCTTACAGCCATCCCCAATCTTTGCTTTGGGGGAAACTTCTGCCTTTGGACTTATTTCACTTGACATAATAGATAATTCCCTATTTCTGAAGATTTGTGCACTCAGCTTATATTAATTGTGAGAGATCAAAACTTCAAAGAAGCCCAGTTTGCTTTAAGGGATTTATTTCTGGTTATTCTGTTATCGTTATTCTTTGCGTTTAGGAACCATGCAAGTTCTCAGAGTTGACTTTCTCTTCCAGATAAGTGGAATAAGAAATGTTTGAACTCGTTAGTTTACTCCTCCGCCCAATGCCTGATAGAGGTTTACAACAGCCTGCATCTTATAGAAATCATCTGCAACTTGTGAAAGCTGCACATTGAGCAGGTTGCTCTCAGCGGTGATAACCTCAAGATAGGTACTGCCTGCCATATTAAGCAAAGCATGAGTATCAGTAACGTTCTTCTTCAATACCTCGATCTGCTTCTGTTCGATAGCACTCTTCTTTGCGGACGCATTGTAAAGAACTAAGGCATTACTCACTTCACTTCCAGCGGTCAAGATACTGTTCTGCCAGTTGTTGTAAGCCTGCTTGTATTGGTCTTCAGCCACGCGAAGTCCTGCTACAAGCTGACCGTTCATGAAGATTGGCTGTGTCAATGAACCTACGGCGGAAAGCAGCCATTGACCTGGATTAACCAGTCCCTGACCATTGCTGAATCCTCCCGTACCGCTAATGCTGATCGTAGGATAGAACTTACTACGGGCATACTGTATGTCATAGAAGCACGCTGCTAGAGCCATTTCGTTGGCATGAACATCTGCACGATTGCGTAGCAGTTGAACACCAACACCAGTAGAGAAGCTCTCAGGGAGACTTTGGCCAGCCAACTTACCACGAGATATGGTCTGAGATGGTTCGCCTAGTAACAAGCTTAGTGCGTTCTCTGCCTCACGAATCTGCCGATCGAGATCGGTCTTGCGGGTCAGAACCGAATAATAGTTCGACTCTGCAGCCTGAATTGCAGTGGAACGATAGCCCATACGACCTTCTTTCATAGCTGAAAGCTGTTGCCATGTCTGCTTGGTGAGCATCTCCATTTCACCAATCAACTCCATCTGACGATCGAGCATCAAAAGTGAATAATAAAGATTAGCCACACCTGATATAAGTTGTGTCTTCACGCTGACCTGATAGTCCTTCATCTGAAGGAGGGAAACCTGCTGACCGCGCTTGGCAGCAGTAAGATCTCCGAAGAGCGGAATATTCCAACTTGCAGTAACTGGCAGGCTATAACTCTGAGTTGTCGCATCATTGAAACGAGTGATGCTACCCTGTGGAGTGAACACAAACTGTGGCAAAAAAGCCAGTTTAGCCACCTTGAGCTGCTCCTCAGCCATCTGCACATTGAGTGCTGCATTAAGCAAGTTCGGATTATTGTCCAACGCCTTCTGAATGAGCGCCTGCAATTGTGGATCGATAAACACCTCTCGCCATGGCATGTTACCAAAACTCAAGGTATCACTTGCAGCAACCGTGTCGGTAAGTGAGACACTATCACGAAAAAGTCCTGAAGTGTTAACCGCTGGTCGCTCATATTTTCCATAGAGGCTCTTGCAGCCTGTCAATGACAGGGCTGCAAAGGCAACTATTAGCATATTTCTTATTCTCATAACTTATTCCTCTATCTGTTTCTGATTATTAGAGTTAGCCAACTCTATGGTGTGCGAGTACTGTTTTAACTCAGCGGCAGCCTCGGAATTCATCTCATCCTCAAAAACAAGAGGTGTGAACTTCTCCTGCAACCACTGGAAGAGTACAAACAACGCAGGTACGATGAATATTTGCACGAGTGTTCCAATCAACATACCACCCACAGCTGCGGCTCCTAATGTTTGATTACCATTCTTGCCTACACCTGATGCAAACATCAATGGCAACAGACCAACAATCATGGCCAATGACGTCATCAAGATAGGACGAAGTCGAGCTGCTGCACCAAGGATAGCTGCATACTTGATAGTCATACCCGTCCGTCTGCGCTCTAGGGCAAACTGCACAATAAGGATGGCGTTCTTGGCAAGCAATCCGATAAGCATAATCAACGAAATCTGCATATAGATATCATTGGAATGCCCAAAGAGGTTGGTGAACATGAACGCTCCTGCCAAACCGAACGGTATTGATAGAATAACCGATAACGGTAGCAGATAACTCTCGTATTGTGCACTCAGAATGAGATAAACGAATACAAAACAGAGAACGAATATGAGTGCGGTCGAGTTACTCGACTCTGCCTCCGATCGAGTCAGACCAGAATATTCATAGCCATAGCCCTTTGGTAAGGTCTGAGCTGCCACTTCCTCGCACGCCTTGATAGCATCACCCGTTGTATAACCACTATTAGGCATGACATTAAGGTTGATAGAGGTAAACAGGTTGAATCGGAAAATACTTGATGGACCATAAATTCGCCTCAGACTAACAAACTCTGACACTGGTGACATTTGCCCGGAAGCGAGTCGTACATAGATATTACTCAGGTCCTCAGGACGCATACGGCTTTCGGCAGAACCTTGAAGCATTACACGGAAAAGCTTTCCGTAGGCATTGAAGTTGGACGCATACATACCTCCATAATAGCCTTGCAGCGTGGAAAGAACTGATGCTGGAGACGTACCTGCCTGCTTACACTTAGCCACATTCACATCTACCATAAACTGTGGATAGTTTGGGTTGTATGAGGTCATGGCTCTTTGAATCTCCGGGCGCTTGCCCAACTCTTTCAGAAAGCTTTGTGCCACATCATAGAACTTGTTGAGATCACCACCACTCTTATCCTGTAAGGACATACTTACACCATTGGTAGCAAAGAAACCTGGTATCATTGGAGGACCAAAGGCAAGAATTTGAGCATCCTTAATGACAGCCGTCTGCTTGTAAATCATGCCCAAAACCATATTAGCCTCCAAAGGATTAACGAAGATAGCGGCAGCTCCTTGTCCTGAAATAGCATCCTTTATGCGCGTGAAGATGTTCTTAGAAGCACGTTCTTCAAAGTTTTTCAACTTTACAAAAAAGGTTGCCTGATCTGAACCTGCGCCAGCAATGAAGTTATATCCTGTAACCGAAACGCGTCGCTTAATAGCTGGGTTGGATGCCAACATCTTGTCAACTTGGTCTGCAATCTCCTGTGTGCGTTTCTGGCTTGTTCCAGGGGTAGCAGAAATAGTTACGAAAAGTGTGCCTGTATCTTCGTCGGGCACCAGACCGGTACTCGTTACAACCATAGAAATAGTGAGCACTGCAATACCGATGACAACAACAATTGCAGTGACGATGCGATGCTCAATCATTCGAGTAACGCCTTTCTTATACTTCTCTGTTACCTTTCCAAAGACATGGTTGAATCCAGCATGGAATCGATTGACGAAGTTTGATTTCTGAGTTCCTTCCTCATCATGTTTCGGCTTTAGGAAGATGGCACATAATGCTGGAGACAATGTGAGTGCGTTTATGGCGGAGATAACAATGGCCACAGCCATAGTCACACCAAACTCACGATAGAATGTACCAGACGTACCACCGATAAATGACACAGGAATAAACACTGCCGACATCACAAGCGTGATAGAAATAATAGCGCTTGAAATCTCGTTCATGGCATCTATTGAGGCCGTCAACGCACTTTGATAGCCTTGGTCCAGCTTCGCATGGACAGCCTCAACCACCACAATGGCATCATCGACCACAATGGCAATAGCCAAGAGTAGCGCTGATAGCGTAAGTAGGTTGATAGAGAATCCGAAGAGCCAGAGGAAAAGGAACGTACCTATCAATGACACAGGTACTGCGATCATTGGAATTAGCGTTGATCGAAAGTCCTGAAGGAAGATGTAAACCACAAAGAACACCAATAATAACGTGATGATGAGCGTGAATACCACCTCATGAATCGACGCAAATAAGAACTCCGTTACATCCTGCTCAATGGTGTATTTCATGCCAGGCGGCATAGACTTCTGTGCTTCTGCCAAATCAGCTTTTACGTCCTTGGCAATCTGTGTGGCGTTAGAACCAGCAACTTGCTGTACCATACCCATCACAGCAGGTCGTCCATTGTTCAATATTTTAACCTGATAAGTTAGTCTTCCCAACTCCATTTCAGCCACATCCTTAAGATATAGCGTTTCGCCTGTAGTCTTTGAGGTGAGAATGATGTTCTGATATTCCTCTACAGTATTCAGTCTGCCCTTGTAACGTAGTGTATACTCATAAGCCACATCACTATTCTCTCCCATTGCACCAGGCGCTGCCTCGATATTCTGCTCAGCCAAAGCACCGACTATATCTGACGGGATAAGACCATATTGCTTCATCTTTTCAGGCTTGAGCCATATTCGCATTGAATAACTGTCAGTAGAAGGTTCCTGTACATCACCAACTCCTTTGACACGTTTCAAAAGAGGCACGATATTGATGTTATTATAGTTGGTCAGGAACTTTGAGTCATACCGACCGTCATCACTTGACAGTGAGTACATGATCACATTGGAAGTCTGTCGCTTCGCAACTATCACACCCACTTTAGTCACCTCAGCTGGCAACAGAGCTTGTGCCTGCGCTACGCGGTTCTGAACATTCACAGAAGCCATATTGGGGTCTGTGCCTTGCTTGAAGAATACCGTAATAGATGCCATACCACCATTGCTGGCTGAAGAGGTCATGTAAGTCATGTTCTCCACGCCATTGATACTTTCCTCCAATGGGGTAATAACTGAGTTCATCACCGTCTCTGCATCAGCACCTTGATAGGATGTATACACAGTGATAGTAGGTGGCGCAATGTCGGGATACTGCTCAATAGGCAGCGAAATAAGTCCGATGGTACCTAAAAGAACGAAGAATATAGAAATCACCGTCGATAGTACCGGACGTTTTATAAAACCTGAAAATGACATATTTTCTTTTGATTTATCGTTATGACAGACGCCCTGTTGAGGCGTCCAAACGTATCATTATTTTCCACCCATGGCTTTGGCGAAATCACCAGCGTTGCCTTGGGCTGCACCGAGCTTCTCGGCATCCTCTATTTTCTTCATGTACTGAGCCTCTGTGATTGGCTTGATTTCCATGCCATCAGAAAGCTTTGGCAAACCCTTGGTCACAATACGATCGCCACTATGAAGACCTCCGGTAACAATAAAGTTCTTTCCGTCGTTTTGTGGGTCAACCGTAATCTCAGTATATTTCACCTTGTTATCCTTGCCAACAACATATACAAACACTTTGTCCTGGATCTGAGATGTGGCTGGTTGTGGAACAATGATAGCAGAGTTGTTCACTTGAGGAATCACGATTCGCCCAGAACCACCACTCTTCAACAACTTCTCAGGGTTTTGGAAATGAGCAATCAGTGAATAAGTACCGGTTGAAGCGTCAATGACACCACTCATCTTCACCACCTTACCCGGGTGATTGTAGGTTGTACCATCAGCCAGTTGCAACTTCACGGCAGGCATTTCATCTATGGCTGCCTTTGCACTTCCTGCTGTCTTTGATAGATTCAACATCTCACTTTCACTCATAGAGAAGAATACTTCCATGATAGAGATGTTGCTAACAGTAGTCAATGCATTACTAGCACTTACCAAAGTACCAACTTTGAATGGTAAGCTTCCGACTACACCTGCCGCAGGTGCTTTTACTGTGCACCAGCTCAATGTCTCCTGAGCCGAAGCAACGGCTGCCTGTGCCTGTGCTACAGCTGCTTGAGCCGTAGTGTAAGAGTTCAGTGAAGTCGATAGTTCATATTGACCAATGATGTTCTGTTCAAAGAGTTTCTTATTGTTATCATAAGTCATCTTAGCTGTATTCATTTGTGTCTTAGCAGTATTCAATGCAGCCTGAGCTTGACGCACAGCAGCACGATAGGTCTCACTATCGATGAGGAACATGGTTTGTCCTGCACTAACGGTTTCTCCCTCATGCACCAACAGCTTGGTGATAAAGCCAGAAATTTTTGGTCTTACCTCCACATCCTGAATTCCACGGATGGTAGCAGGATAACTGGTCTGAAGACCAGCAGACTGTGTTCCGATGGTGACCACGGCAAATTCATTGTCGCCGAAATTCGGCATGCCTTTGCTGCCCTTACCTCCGCAGGAAGAAAGAACAATAGCTGTAGTCGCGATAAACAAACATTGTTTAATTTTCATACCTATAATATAGTTTATATTAAATTACTCAGGAGCTATCCTTATATATTACTTCTTTGAAAACCGAATGCGAATATTTGGTTTTCCAAGGTGCAAAATTAGTAAAAACCAATTACAATCAATTAGTTTTCACTTCGTTTTAACATACATTGGGGCTTTTTAGCAAAGTCCCATGTCTTTCGCTTTGTTTTGTAATAGTTGCAATAGTGGCTCGCGCTCATTTGGCACCTTGTTGTCCAAAACTGCATTCTTGAGTGTCTGTTTCAACGTACCGACCTCTCTTGAGGGTTTCAAATGAAACATTTCCATGATCTCATTGCCATCAATCACCGGCTGTAATAGTCGCTTATAATCCTTCTCTTGTAAGTCAGCAATCTTCTCGCGAACCAATCTAAAGTTTTCCAGGAAACGTGCCTTCTTTGCTTGATTCTTACTGGTAATATCAGCCTCGCAAAGCATCATCAAGTCGTCCACTTCATCATCAGCATCATTTACCAAACGACGTACGGCACTATCCGTTACCTCGTCATCAGCCATAGCAATTGGACGCATGTGTAAGTCAACCATCTTTTGCACATACTTCATCTTTGAATCCATAGGCAACTTCATTCGACGGAAGATAACAGGTACCATCTTGGAACTGATGAAATTGTGGTTATGGAACGTCCAGCCCAAAGCATTGTCCCATCGTTTCGTCTTGGTCTTGCCGATATCATGAAGCAAGGCAGCCCACCTTAACCATAATTTGTGGTCATTGAGACTGGCAATTTCAAGACGTGTGTTTTCAAATTCCTCACTTTCTTTGTCAAGTGTGGCAAACTTCTCATTCAAATATTCTTCGCGCTTCTTCTGTGCGTTGCAAAGATTATCCAGCACCTCAAGAGTGTGATAGAAATTATTTTTGTGCGCTCTCCCATTACGAGTCTCTATAACATCAAGTACCGACAGTTCTGGAAGAATGATTGCTAACAACCCACAACGCTGCAAATCCACAAATCCTCGACTGGGTTGATCAGTAAACATGATCTTGTTCAACTCTTCCTCGATACGCTCTCCACTGATGATCTTGATTCGTTCGGCATTACGTTCCAAAGCGTCGAATGTCTCGTCCTCAATATAGAAACACAACTGCGTAGCAAATCTCACACAGCGTAGCATACGTAATGGATCATCACTGAAAGTGATATCGGGGTCAAGTGGCGTACGAATAATTCCGTCTTCAAGGTCAGCTATACCATCAAACGGATCAACCAACTCTCCGAAACGATCATGATTCAAGCAAACAGCCATAGCATTAATCGTAAAGTCTCTACGATTCTGATCGTCTTCGAGGGTGCCGTCTTCTACATGAGGTTTGCGACTATCATGGCTATAACTCTCTTTCCGAGCTCCTACAAATTCCACTTCTAAGCCACGGTACTTCACTTGTGCCGTACCAAAATTCTTAAAAACTGACAGATATGCCCCTTTCCCCAAAGCCTCTTTCAGCTTGGTGGCTACAGCTATCCCACTGCCAACGACAACTACATCTATATCATTAGATGGCCTCTCAAGAAACAAGTCGCGCACATACCCTCCCACAACATAGCATTCCAAGCCAAAATTGTCAGCAGCTTGGGAAATTTGTTGGAATATTTTTTTATCGAGAAGTTTTGCCAAATCGGCATCGGAGAGCTGTCGCATATTTATTGTTATACTATTGAATACAAATTGCAAAGGTATAAAAAAGATGTCAGAAGAGATGTTGACGACACGAGTTTTTTCATTAACTTTGTAGGCGTTATGAACAAAATTATCATTCTATTCTCCATATTTCTTTTCGCCTCCTGCCAACCATCGGCAGATGAGAAGGCTGCACCATTGATGGGGCGTATCGACTCCCTTTACCAGCACAAGGCATATGACCAGACACTCAATGCCATCAGTGAATTACGTACAAAGTTCCCCAAGGCAATAGAGTCACGCAAGAGAGCTCTGGTAATATGGCAAAAGGCATCACTTGAGAGAGCACAAGTGGATATTGGCAGAACTGATTCAGCACTCCAATTCACTGTTCAGGCCTACAATCATGCCACAAGTTTTGGCGAAAAGAATCGACTTCGCGTGCTCCGCGACTCACTTCAGGTACGTTATGATGCGCTCTGCGGTACAGTTCGCGTCATTCATCATCGACAGAAACAACAACCTTAACCTTTCTATTAAGCACACATATATAATTAGATAAATAATTGTAGGCACTGTCTGTCTTTAAAAATCAAGCCAAAAAGACTATTAGTGCTTCAACTATTATTGCCGCACGAAGACATTGAAAGGCCACAATTGCAAGATGTTTTTGCATTAACGGCATTATAATTCAATTTGATTCACAACGTAATTCAATTTGATTCACAACGTAATTCAATTTGATTCACAGCGTAATTCAATTTGATTCACAGCGTAATTCAATTTGATTCACAACGTAATTCAATTTGATTCACAACGTAATTCAATTTGATTCACAACGTAATTCAATTTGATTCACGAGACAAAAGGATAGTTAATAAATGAACGGAATGATTTTTCGAGACGAATGAAAAAAGACTATCTCAGATCCGTTCCATTTCTGAAATTACTTTTTTCAAAGTTCGTTCATTGATATCAGGAGATTCTTCAAAGAACTTGCACTCTGTTTTCTTTCCTTTTTTCTGCCAATTTCCAACAACTTTGCCTTTACTCAGTATGACTGGATAGAAGATGCCAAAATTTGTAAAAGCCTTTGGATGATGTTCCTCTCTTAATACGTCTTGACGGTACTTGTAACTAATCAAATACTCGTCATAGGCTGGCAATAAGGTCATGCTTGTATTGCGGTTGATATGGTCGTCAAATGAATCATGAACGTAGTAGGTTCTGTCAGCGATATTCTCTTGCCAAAGTTCTCCACAAATCATCTCGATCGCACGTTTTGCCTCTGTTTTTGACAATCCAGACCACCAAGTAAAGTCGTCTAGCATGGCAGGAGAATGGCTTTTGAAGTACTTTCTTGCCAAGAGCATTAATGATTCCTCATGACTCTTATCATTACGATTAGACACACGCTCATCAAGAAGCATATAGGTGTGAGTGTTGCCTTGCATTCGACCACTGCACACCAATCCCTCAATTTCAGCGAATGACATCAAAAGTGTTACAAATTGGTTGTCGAAAGGAAGCCCCGCCTGTTCCAATTCATTAGAAATTTCCTGTCTAGTTAAACTACATTCTCCTTGAAGTGCTCTAGAAATGGCATCAAAACATTTGCCCTCAATCTGCGAAGTAAAACTCCTACCAATTTGCTTTGCATACCCTTCACAAATTCTTCGCATATAGTCGTGCGACAAATCCAGCATCCAACGAATGTCTTCTGGCACGATAAAATGCCAAGTTGGGCGTAATATATGAATTCGCAGAATAGAACCTTTATCAAGTTCCTGCTCAACCTTGGCCAATGTTCCATTCTTTGTCCGTAATGCCACGGCGACTTTTGCCATGTTAGGTTGTTGAGCCTGAACTGCACCCATCCAAGAAACCACATCGGCTGGATTGGTAAATTCCGAACCAACCAACCGATGTGTTTGTAATCTTATCTTTGGAATATTAATCATCCAAGATGATGTTAGTTATGTACCAACGTGCCAATATCCTCGCCAGCCATCACCTTTTGTAGGTTACCAACGATATCCATATTAAACACATATATAGGCAAGTTGTTGTCCTGGCACATACAGATAGCAGTGAGGTCCATAACCTTTAGGCCACGATCCAATACTTCTTTGTAGGTGATTTCCGAGAATTTCTTCGCTGTAGGATCTTTCTCAGGGTCTGCCGTATAAACACCATCCACACGCGTTCCCTTCAGCATCACGTCAGCCCCAATCTCGATGCCACGCAACGAGCTACCAGTGTCAGTGGTGAAATAGGGATTACCTGTTCCGGCAGAGAAAATGCAAACACTACCCTGCTCCATGGCTTCGATAGCGTTCCACTTGTTGTAGAACTCACCGATAGGTTCCATGCGGATAGCGGTCATCACTCGTGTCTTAACCTCAATCGCACCAAGTGCCGAACTGAGTGCAAGACTATTGATGACCGTGGCGCACATACCCATCTGGTCTCCCTTGACGCGATCGAAACCCTTCTGGCTTCCACTTAGTCCTCTGAAGATGTTTCCACCACCGATGACGATACCAATTTGCACTCCCATGTCGTGCACATCCTTTATCTGTTGAGCATAGTCGCTCAGCCTATCGGCATCTATGCCGTAGCCTTGGTTGCCCATGAGGCTCTCACCAGAGAGTTTGAGCAATATTCGTTGAAATCTTGCCATAATTATGAGATTATAAATTCTATTTCTTTAAAAGCATAGCTGCGAATGCGACCTTCTCTGTCACGCAAGATGAGGTGACCATCGTCTTCGACCTCTATGATAGCAGCTTCGAACTCTTCCTCAGCATCTTTATACTTATGAAAGCCATGTGAACGATAAAGACTGTTTGCATAGGAACCTGCCACGTTACCATATTCGCCATTTTTCAAATCATAAAGATAAAGATCAAAGCGCTTCACTATTTCCTCTAATAGCGTTTGCCTATCCACCTCATGACCAAGTATTTGAGCTAATGAAACAGGATTTGGCGCATCACTATTAAAGGTATGTTGGTTCACATTCAGTCCAACGCCTATTATGCAATCTTTAATCTGTCCATGAGAAAGCTTGTTTTCAATAAGGATACCGCAGATTTTAGCATCCTTCCAGTAAATATCGTTTGGCCATTTGATAGTGATGTCACTCGTCATTTCGCTCAACACTTCTTTAATGGCTAAAGCAATGCACTCTGAAATGATAAACTGTGTAGCAATGGGAACCCAAACAGGATGACAAAGTATGGAAAAGAGAAGGTTTTGTCCTCGCTCACTTTCCCAACTATTTGTGCCCTGCCCACGCCCTGCTAACTGGAAATCGGTAGAGACAACAACCATTCGTGGTGCTGCCATTCCTTTTTCAGGATTGACATTAAGGCCATCTCGACAATAGCTATTAGTGCTATCCGTCTCATCCAAATCGATATAACGGATACCACTATCTATCTTTCTCTTCTTAAAGAAGGAGCGGATTAAATGCATCTTCAATATGATTGATTTCTATTTTAGCACTTCCTTTACGGCCAAGAAGTGCAATAATGTCAAAGCGTAGTTCCTCAACTATATCTTGCATCTTCACATATTCATTGGCTGCCTGCCCAAGAAAGCGTATCTTTTTGCGATCTACGGCATCTTCTGGATCAGTGAGTTCTTCAGAAGCTCGTGTCTTTACTTCAATAAACACAACCGTTTTGCGATCAGGAGTCTTGCATATGATATCAATGTCACGCTTGCTACGACCATATCGCCAGTCTCGTTCAAGGATAATGTAGCCGGCCTTTTTCAAATAGTCCTCCGCATATTCCTCTCCCCACTTGCCCAGGTCGTTGTGTTCTGCCATTAACTTATAATATTATATGTCATGCAAAAGTAGCTTTTTTCAATCGTAAATCAAAGGGAAAATTGTAAATTTGCAATCATCATGGAAGAAAACAAAGACGAACAATTCATGCGTCTTGCGCTGAAGGAAGCTGAGCAGGCTTATCAAGAAGGAGAGATTCCAATAGGTGCTCTCATCGTGAGTCACGACCGCATCATAGCTCGAGCACATAATCAAACAGAAGTTCTGCAAGATGTTACAGCCCATGCCGAGATGCTTGCTATTACCGCGGCAACTAACAGTTTGGGTGGTAAATACCTGCCCGAATGTACGCTTTACGTCACAGTGGAACCCTGCACAATGTGTGCTGGCGCCTTAGGTTGGGCTCAAGTGGGGCGCATCGTCTATGGCGCTAGTGATGAAAAACGAGGCTATCGACTCTATGCTCCTCGTGCGTTACACCCAAAAGCCAATATCACTACCGGTGTACTGGAGAAAGAGTGTCGAGAACTGATACAGCGTTTTTTTTCTGAACGTAGATAAATATAACTTTTTCTTTATTATCGAACACCACATGATTTTGAATGGATAAGCTATTCATGAGCATCCTTTATCGTTCAATTTTACTAAAAACAAATCGCGCCAAAGATTCTTACTGAACCTTTGGCGCGATTATTATATTATATTCGTTATGACTTACTTCACTAAAATCACAAGATATTTACTTGTACTCCAGAATATTTGCGGATTAGTGATTGTCAAAACATATTGCTTGTTGGCATCACGCTCAAGTGAATAGCTGCTTGAAGGGTGAATGGTCAGAAGCTGTGCCGACTTTGAATAAAGTTTGATTTCCTTCGTATTGCGAATGTCTATCTTCGTAAAATAGCTCTTATTGAAGCTAGATTGCAGCACTTTACCATCAACTAATATACGCTGTTCCTTCAATTCGCCCTTGTTGCCAAAGACATACCAGGCAGTGTTAAGTTGTGCATCTTGACCCGATATTGTCTGAGACTTCTGTGCACTCTCTGATTTCAGGTCACTCACATTGGTGTTGAGATTATTGATAGTCTCATCAAGCTCTGTGATGTGAATATTCTTTGAATCGAGCTCAACGCGCAATTCCTGCAATTGTGTGTCCTTATCTTCAAGCTGCTTCACCATGCTATCAATGGTTTTCTGCATCTCACCACCCTTAAAATTGCTTTGACGTAATTGATTTTTAAGTTTAGCAATGAGAGCACGATTCTCCTTCATGCGCTTGGAAATAAACTGAATGTTCTCACGTATCTGCTGAGCCTTATTGGTTCCCTCACCATCTTTGGCAATGCTCACGCGGTTTTCAGCCTCGTTTATCTCACGAAATCCTGCTTGTATCTCGTTCATCGTAGACATCATATCATTGATTTCACTGTCTCGTTGGGCAATGATATTCTGCATTGAGTCTTTCATTGCAATACCCTGTAGGTTTGCAGGAGCCTCTTTCTTCTCGTTACAACCTGTGATGAGGAATATCACCACGGCCATTGATAAAAACATTAGTTTCTTCATAGCTCAATGTTATTTGTTTTCTTTGTTTTATTCTTGATATTCTCATTGCCAGCTAAGACGATCACTATCTCGCCTCTTGGCTCTGTTGTTTCAAAATGTGCGATTACCTCATCTAATGTACCACGTACATGTTCTTCGTGCATTTTGGATATTTCACGGGCCACACTCACTTGTCTCTCCCCACCAAAATTCTCGGCAAACTGCTTCAATGTCTTAAGCAATCTGTATGGCGATTCGTAGAAGATCATTGTTCGACACTCCTCTTTCAGGCTTTCGAGATGTGTCTGCCGACCTTTTTTCTGTGGAAGAAAGCCTTCAAAGCAGAACTTTTCGCTAGGTAATCCCGAGGACACTAAAGCTGGAATACAAGCAGTTGCTCCTGGTAACGTCTGTACCGTGATACCAGCCCGAGCTGCCTCGCGTACAAGGAAAAAACCCGGATCACTGATACCCGGGGTACCCGCATCGCTGATAAGAGCCACCGTTTGGCCAGCTTTCAACCGTTCCACAATGCCTGCTGATGTGCCATGCTCATTATATTTATGGTGTGAAATGAGATGAGTCTTTATATCGAAGTGCTTTAGCAGTATTCCCGATGTTCGGGTATCTTCTGCAAGTACCACATCAGCCTCCTTTAGTATGCGAATTGCTCGCAATGTAATATCTTCCATATTTCCCACCGGTGTGGGAACAATATACAATATACCCATATAGGGAACAAATATAGGTAAATAATATTCACTTCCCAAAAGAAAGTCTTAATTCTTTGCAATTTTTAAGTTTGAAATATCACTAAACATGCAACAATTCTACAATTAGGTGCTATTGCAACCAAATAAGCAAAATTTGCCAACGGAATAATTTATCAAGCATAGACCTGATAGACCAATCTACAAACCCAAGTGTAGACAACTGCCTTATCCTGCTATTTTTCTGACACATATATTCCCATTCAATTCATATTTGGTACCAATCTTCCAACGTTTCACTCTGTAAATAATTCCCGACACTGCTGATTGGTAGTCTATAGGATAACAAAAGGAAAGAATATACCAACGATGCTCGTGGCGAATATAGTGGGCAACATATCGATATGCTTGCAGCTTGTCCACATAACCCGTCTCGACAAAGTTCTCACATCTGCTGACATAGATACTCTCTGGCACAACCTTGCATTCCAAAACCAGATCAGTCAAAATGTGGTAACTAAACCGCACATGTCCAATGCCGAACTCTGACTCGTCGTCGCGCGTGAAAAACGAGGGATAGTCAATAGTGTAACCCATATCGTGGTCTACATAGGTATCGTAGCGTGCAAAAACCATTGCCTGAGCAAAGCGTTCTTGTGGGGTGCGTTCGTCAATTCCGCCTGTCGAGACCGCCACCACTATACACAGAAGGACAAACAATACAAGAATACTGATTATCTTTTTCATTTCAATATGCCTGTTTGCGTGTCCTCATTCTTCAACTTCTTGCTTATCTGATGATAATTGCTTCCCTGATGCAAGTTCCAAGAAAAGGCAATGGTGAGCATATTACCGTAGTCTGACCTAAATTCTGTAATCTTTTTCTTTACGAATCTATTCACAATCTCCGATTCACCCATCCTCGGTTTTGTCTGAAAAGGATGTTGCCAGAAAACAGATATATTGCAGTTGCCAAAACGATAGGAACTACCTAAATAGGAAGAAGCCATCTGTTTGCCCTGTGTCTCTCCCTCCATAAACTCCCAGCCATTGTCAACATATGCGGTGAATGTCCATCTGTCCAAATAGGCTTGAAGACTACTACCATAACTATAGGTAGTCAGATAATGGCTGTAGTCGTTGCCATGATTGATGAAGCGATTTATTCCCCCAAAGGCAGAGACAGTAAGATGGTCCTTTAAAATATCGTAAGAGACATTACCACTCACATAAAACATATCTATGCTTGGCTGGTTGACTTGGGAATAAAGAAACTGGTCATCGGCGGTTCGTTCGTAGTGTGCCATATTTGCATGGTGGTTTTGTCGATATTCCATATTGATAGAAGCCTGCAGCCTGGGCTCTGTGAAGTTAA
>Ga0183095_10245_pt2 | contig 45573 bp, 34 predicted proteins | sample BioMet4_FD_130346 | JGI IMG/M metagenome (GOLD analysis project Ga0183095, IMG submission 130346) | Microbial communities from bioreactor (seeded with sewage sludge) at LBNL, California, USA - Biofuel metagenome 4 (v2) (version 3) | ecosystem: Engineered > Bioreactor > Anaerobic > Unclassified ...
CCGTACTATATATAGTATAACACAGTACCCATAAGGTACGCAACAATTATTTATAAAAATTGACAAAAAAAATGAGCCTTTTCAAGGCTCGCAGGGTTTTTACGCTTATTTAACTGTCAAAGATCCGCGTCGAGGAAGCAGAAAGCATGTTCGAAAACGGAAACAATGATTTTTCGTGTTCCTTTACGAATCCATGACGATATGTTATAATTTCTTAAACTATAAGGTGCGGCGGATACGGAAGGAGTGTGTCCGTCTGCATTGAAAAGACAGGGGTGTGCAATGTCTCAGTATATCATGAAGGGCGGCAATCCGCTGGTCGGAGAAGTAACCGTAAGCGGGGCCAAAAACGCCGCTCTGGGCATTCTTGCCGCAGCGATCATGACAGATGAGGATGTGACAGTGGACAATCTCCCGGATGTCCGGGATATCAACGTCATGCTGGAAGCCATAAAAGAGATCGGTGCAAATGTCGAATGGACGGGTCCGAACAAGGTCCGGATCAACGCCTCCACCGTGAACGAAGCTGTGGTGGAGGATGATTATATCCGGAAGATCCGGGCGTCCTATTATCTGATCGGCGCGCTGCTCGGCAAATGCAGAAATGCGGATGTTCCTCTTCCGGGCGGGTGTGATATAGGCTCCAGGCCGATTGACCAGCATCTGAAGGGGTTCCGCGCGCTGGGCGCGGATGTCAGGGTTACGGGCGGAAGAGTCATGGCCAGGGCCATGAACTTAAGCGCAAGCCATATTTATCTGGATATTGTTTCGGTCGGCGCCACGATCAACATCATGCTGGCCGCTTCTCTTGCGGAAGGAAAGACCATCCTTGAAAATGCAGCCAAGGAGCCGCATATCGTCGATGTCGCGAACTTCTTAAACAGCATGGGCGCGAACATCAAGGGAGCAGGGACGGATATCATCCGGATCAAAGGCGTGGAAAAGCTTCACGGGACGGATTACTCCATTATTCCGGACCAGATCGAGGCCGGCACGTTCATGTGCGCGGCAGCGATTACGCGCGGGGATATCATGGTGAAGAATCTGATCCCGAAGCATATGGAAGCAATCAGCGCGAAGCTCATCGAAATGGGATGCGAAGTCGTGGAATTTGACGATGCCATCCGGGTCGTCGGAACCACGAACTTAAGACCGACGCACATCAAGACGCTTCCCTATCCGGGGTTCCCCACGGACATGCAGCCGTTAATCACCGCAACGCTTGCCCTGGCGAACGGAACGAGCATGGTGATCGAAAGTATTTTTGAAAACCGCTTCAAGTATGTGGACGAGCTGGCACGCATGGGTGCGAACATCAAGGTGGAAGGCGGGAATGTGGCGATCGTGACCGGGATAGAGAAACTGACCGGCGCGTCGCTGAAGGCCCCTGACTTACGGGCCGGTGCGGCACTGGTGATCGCGGGACTTTCGGCAGAGGGGATCACGACACTTGGCGATATCGAATATGTCCAGCGCGGCTACGAACACTTTGAACAGAAGCTGAAAGGACTCGGCGCCATGATCGAAATAGCCGAGACCGACCGGGACGCAAGAAAATTTGAACTGAAGGCCGTTTAATCCGGTTTTAATGTGGTAAAGCGGAAAAGAATGTTATATAATGTGGGACGGTCCACCAAAGACGGCGGGCTGTCCTTTGTTATATGCACAGGGGAGCGAGAGGAAATTATGCTGCTGACGCAGCATCGCTCCCCGCGCGGCGAGCAGGAGTCAAAAAGCTGCCTCCTACTCGATCACAGGGACGCGAACGGAATTTTACCACTTGCGGGACCCGCACGAAAAGCGGGAGACAGTAAACCTTCTCCTGTCCGATCGCGGGAGGTCCGCATCGGCCGACGGATGCCGAAAAAATATTTCGGCCCGGTCATTCGGAAAACAAATAAATATGCCTGCGCATGTTTATCTGTATATATAAACAATCAGAAGAAGAGTGAGGAGAGTATTATGAAAAATGTGAAAAGAATGGCAGCGGTGTTACTCATGGCAGCAACAGTCGTTTCTCTTTCCGCCTGCGGAGGCGCTTCCGGAAGCGGTACATTAAAGGTGGCAATGGAGTGTTCCTACGCCCCCTACAACTGGACGCAGCCGGACAGCTCGAACGGCGCGGTTCAGATCGACGGCAGCAAGGATTATGCTTACGGATATGACGTCATGATGGCAAAGAAAATTGCGGAATCCATGGGGAAGAAACTCGTGGTCGTAAAGCTGGACTGGGATTCTCTGGTACCGGCAGTGCAGAGCGGAAAAGTCGACTGCGTGATCGCAGGCCAGTCCATTACTTCGGAACGTCTGCAGTCGGTTGATTTCTCGGAGCCTTACTACTACGCGACCATGGTCACGCTGGTAAAGAAGGACGGAAAATACGCATCCGCGAAAAGCATCAAGGATCTCTCCGGAGCAACGGTGACATCACAGCTCAGCACGATCTGGTATGACAAGTGCTGCCCGCAGATCCCGGGCGCTAATGTTCTTCCGGCGCAGGAATCCGCACCGGCCATGCTGGTCGCACTGGAAGCGGGAAAGTGCGATGCGGTCGTGACCGATCAGCCGACCGGAAAGGCTGCCCTGGTCGCATATCCGGATATGGTCATGCTTGATTTTGCAGGTACCGCAGGAGACTATCAGGTTTCCGACGAGGATGTGAACATCGGCGTTTCCATGAAGAAAGGAAACACCGCTTTAAAGGATTCCGTCAACAAGGTGCTGAAGACCATGACGAAGAGTGATTTTTCCAAGATGATGGATGATGCCATCAAGGTTCAGCCGTTAAATACCGCAAAATAATTTCCGGGAACGGAAATTGAAATGAACGGAAAATAAAACCGTTACAAGGAGAAAATTATGCCGCAGGCCAATGATTTCTGGGGATGGATCGGATTTATCCTTTCCCATTATGGGTCAAGCTTTTTGCGCGGAGCCGGTTCCACCATGCTGATTTCCCTCGTGGGAACGGCGATCGGGTGTCTGATCGGATTCATCGCGGGAATTATCCAGACCATTCCGGTCGAGAAGAACGATTCGCTTGTCAAACGGATCCTCATGCCGGTCGTCAAATTCATTCTGTCGGCATATGTGGAGATCTTCCGCGGAACGCCCATGATGGCACAGGCGATGTTCATCTATTACGGCTCCATGCTTGTGTTCAATGTGAACATGTCGATGTGGTTTGCGGCGTTCTTCATTGTCTCCGTGAATACCGGAGCCTACATGGCCGAGACCATGAGAGGCGGAATCATTTCCGTGGATCCGGGACAGGTCGAGGGCGCGAAGGCAATCGGCATGACGCATTTCCAGACCATGCTTTACGTCGTGCTGCCGCAGGCCATCCGGAACATCATGCCGCAGATCGGCAACAACCTGATCATCAACATCAAGGATACCAGTGTCTTAAACGTAATCGGGACCGTGGAACTTTACTTCACCACGAAGACCGTTGCCGGTAATTATTATACCTACTTCCAGGCATTCACGATTGCCATGGCAATCTACTTCATTCTCACCTTCACCTGCTCGAGGATTCTCCGCAGACTGGAAAAACGGATGGACGGACCCGAGAGCTACGATCTGGCAACGACGGATACGCTCGCCTATACGAGCGGGATGGTTGCTTTCCCCGATCCGCATGCCGATGAAAGAAAGGGGGACGAATGATGCCGGAGAAAATGAGAGTCATAGACGTTAAACACCTGAGCAAGGCGTTCGGGACAAATATCGTTCTGAAGGATATCGATTTTACCGTGGATACCGGCGACGTCACCTGCGTGATCGGTTCCTCCGGTTCCGGAAAGTCGACGCTTTTGCGCTGCATCAACCTCCTGGAAATTCCGACGACGGGAGAGGTCCTCTTTCACGGGAAGAACATTGCGGACGGAAAAGTCAAGGCGGCCGATTACCGTGCGAAGGTCGGAATGGTCTTTCAGAACTTCAACCTGTTCAACAACATGAATGTGCTGGAGAACTGCATGATCGGCCAGATCCGTGTCCTGAAGAAAGACGGCGGCACCGCGAAGAAGCAGGCCATGCATTTTCTGGAAAAAGTCGGTATGGCGCCGTATATCAACGCGAAGCCGAGGCAGCTTTCCGGCGGACAGAAACAGAGAGTCGCGATTGCAAGAGCGCTTGCCATGGATCCGGAAGTCCTTCTTTTCGATGAACCGACTTCCGCGCTGGACCCCCAGATGGTCGGCGAGGTTCTTGAAGTCATGCGCACGCTTGCGAAGGAAGGTCTGACCATGATCGTCGTCACGCATGAAATGGCATTCGCGAGAGATGTTTCCAGCCATGTCGTGTTCATGGCGAACGGCGTGATCGAGGAAGAGGGAGGACCGCAGGAAATATTCGGGAACCCGCAGAAGGAACTGACGAAGGAATTTCTGTCGCGATTCCGGCGCGGATGACGGAAACATGCATTACCCGTCACGGGAGGAGAATACTGTCCGTTATCTGCCCTTGACAGAAGCAGTACGCGGGCTTATCATTATCAGGCAGTAAATACAAAGGAATTCATACAACTGAACAGAGTACGTAAACCCCTTATTCAGAGTGATGGAGATACATAGGATCTGTGAAGTCACGACAACCTCTGCACCGGACCGGATATTTTCCGGCGGCAAATGCGGAAGGTGCCAACCTGAGCGAGAAATCGAGCAATAAGAGGACTGCCAATGATTATGGAGAGTCCGCTTTAGATTGCACGGACTCTTTTCTTTTGCACTGGTTCCGGAAAAAGGAGAAAAGGATATGGAAAGAAAGTTGTTTACGTCCGAATCCGTTACCGAAGGACATCCGGACAAAATGTGCGATCAGATTTCTGATGCCATCCTGGACGCCATGATCGAACAGGATCCGATGAGCCGTGTCGCGTGCGAGACCTTTGCGACGACCGGCATTATCACGGTCATGGGAGAGATCACCACCAAGGCCTATGTGGACATCCAGAAGATCGTCCGCGAAACGGTCCGGGAAATCGGATACACAAGAGGCAAGTACGGTTTTGACTGCGATACCTGCGGGATCCTGACGGCGCTTGACGAACAGTCCGCCGATATTGCGCTCGGCGTCGACAAGGCGCTGGAAGTGAAGGAAGGAACTGATGCGGATCCGCTTGACACCGGAGCAGGAGACCAGGGAATGATGTTCGGGTTTGCCTGTGACGAGACGCCGGAGCTTATGCCCTACCCGATTTCGCTGGCGCACAAACTCTGCAGGAAGCTTGCGGAAGTAAGAAAGGACGGAACGCTTTCCTACCTCCGCCCGGACGGCAAGAGCCAGGTCACGGTGGAGTATGATGAGAACGGAAAGCCGGAGAGACTTGATGCGGTCGTTCTTTCCGCGCAGCATGATCCGGAAGTTTCACAGGAACAGATCCATAAGGACATCCGGAAATATGTTTTCGATCCCGTTCTTCCGAAGGAAATGACCGACGAAAGAACGAAGTACTTCATCAATCCCACCGGAAGATTTGTGATCGGCGGGCCGCACGGCGATACCGGTCTTACCGGCAGGAAGATCATCGTGGATACCTACGGAGGATATGCCCGTCACGGCGGCGGTGCGTTCTCCGGAAAGGACTGCACCAAGGTGGACCGTTCCGCATCGTATGCGGCAAGATATGTGGCCAAGAACATCGTGGCGGCAGGCCTTGCAACCAAATGCGAAATCCAGGTATCCTATGCGATCGGTGTTGCGAATCCGACTTCCGTATCCGTGGATACGTACGGTACGGGGAAGCTTCCGGACAGCAGGCTCTGTGAAATCGTCCGGAAGGAATTTGATCTCCGTCCGGCGGCCATCATCAAGCTGCTGGATCTGAGAAGACCGATTTACAAACAGACCGCGTCCTACGGCCACTTCGGACGTACGGATCTGGATCTTCCGTGGGAAAAGACGGATAAGGTTGAAGATTTGAAAAAATATCTGTAAAATACAGAGTATGAAAAGCCTGAAATCAAAAGTATTTTTCATATTCCTGGCAATGACGCTGATCCCGATGGTATTCTTCATCATCGGGATCTGGAGACGCAGCGATGCCCGATTGACTCAGTTACTCATATCGGGCATCGCTGTGCTTGTTTTTACCGCCTTTGCGCTGATGCTCTGGGTCTACAACGAAATCTTAAAGCCGCTCGACCACCTCAGGGACGCGACCAAAAACATCAAGGAAGGAAATCTTGATTTTACGCTGGACATGGACGAGGACAATGAAATCGGGGAACTCTGTCAGGATTTCGACGAGATGCGCATCAGGCTTAAGGAGAACCAGGAAGAGAAGCTGCAGTATGATCTGGACAACAAGGAGCTGATCAGCAATATCTCGCATGACCTGAAGACGCCGATCACCGCGATCAAGGGTTATGTGGAGGGAATCATGGACGGTGTGGCATCGAGTCCCGAAAAGCTCGACCGGTATATCCGGACCATCTACAGCAAGGCCAATGACATGGACCGCCTGATCGATGAACTGACCTTCTATACGAAAATCGATTCGAACAGGATTCCCTATAATTTCAAGAAGATCAAGGTAAAGGAGTTTTTCCGGGACTGCGCGGATGACATCGGGCTCGAAATGGAGTCGCGGAATATCGATTTCCGCTTTCAGTCGGATGTGGATCCGTCTACGGTCGTGATCGCCGACGTGGAACAGATGAAGCGCGTGATCAACAATATCGTCGGAAATTCTGTCAAGTACATGGACAAGGAGCACGGCAGGATAGGCATTGAACTGAAGGATGATCATGATTTCATCAAGGTGGACATCAGCGACAACGGAAAAGGAATCGCAAAGAAGGATCTGCCGTATATCTTTGACCGTTTTTACCGGGCTGACGCCTCGAGAAACACGGAAAAGGGAGGCAGCGGGATAGGCCTCTCCATTGTAAAGAAGATCATAGAAGACCACGGCGGAAAAGTGTGGGCCGGCAGCCGGGAAGGCGAAGGGACCGATATCATTTTTTCACTGAGAAAATATACGGAAACGGAAGGGGAGCACAAATGAGCAGAATTCTGATCGTGGAAGACGATTTGAGCATCGCGGAGCTGGAACGGGATTATCTGGAGATCAGCCGCTTCGAAGTGAAAATCTGCCGCGACGGAACGGAAGGCCTTAAGGAGGCGCTTCAGGGAAATTATGACATGATCATTCTCGATGTCATGCTTCCGGGCATGGACGGATTTGAAATCTGCAGGCATATCCGGGAGATAAAGGACACACCGGTCATCATGGTGAGCGCGAAACGCGAGGATATCGACAAGATACGCGGACTCGGTCTCGGTGCGGACGATTATATCACGAAGCCTTTTTCGCCCGGCGAAATGGTGGCGAGAGTCAAGGCACATCTGGAACGGTATCAGAAGCTTACGGGCACCCGGAAAAATGAAAATGAGATAATCGAGATCCGCGGACTGAAAATTGACAAAACGGCGAGGAAGGTGTGGGTGAACGGCGAGGAAAAGAATTTTACCGCCAAGGAATTCGATCTGCTCGCCTTTCTGGCCGAGAACACGAATCATGTCTATTCGAAGGAGGAACTGTTCCGGGAGATCTGGGGGATGGAAAGTATAGGCGACATTGCCACGGTAACGGTTCATATCAAGAAAATCCGGGAGAAGATCGAGTTCAATACCGCGAAGCCGCAGTATATCGAGACGATCTGGGGCGTCGGCTACCGGTTCAAGGTGTAGGAATGTGGCCTTAGCATGCCTCTGAAGACACCGATTTCCTTCGGGACACGCTTCCGCCCCTGTCGCCCTGCGGGCCCGGGGTTCCCGGATTCCTCCGGAATCCTCCTAATAAGCGCCTCATGTACCCATTCGTGCCGGCTTCGGCGATTGTCCCTCAGGGAACCGTGCCTTCATCGGCTTTCTGCAGGCCAGCGTTCGGAGAAAAGCTGCCGGACTTTTCGGAATCCTCCTATAAGCGCCTCATGTACCCATTCGTGCCGGCTTCGGCGATTGTCCTTCAGGGAACTGTGCCTTCAGAGGCGTATTTTGGGCCAGTAATCAAAAAAGCAGAGAAGCCGCTGCTTCCAGGGATGCGGCGTAGATAAATTCGTAACATAGTGTAAGCAAAAATTAAGGCCTCGGTGCATAAGTTATGGTAAAATTAACAATCAGAGAAGGTATGCAGTGTGACATACCGGAACAGCCGGAGGTGGAATAACATGGCACAGGAAAACATACTGGTCGTCGATGACGAGAAAGAGATTGCGGATCTTGTGGAGATCTATCTTGTGAGCGATGGCTACAGAGTCTTAAAGGCGAACAATGCCGAAGAGGGCTTAAGCATTCTTGAAAAGGAGGATGTTCATCTCATTCTCCTCGACATCATGATGCCCGGCATGAACGGCCTCGAAATGTGCGAAAAGGTACGGGAGACCAAGAACATCCCGATTATCATGCTCTCCGCGAAGGGAACGGATCTGGACAAGATCAAGGGCCTGGGAACCGGCGCGGATGACTATGTCACGAAGCCGTTCAATCCGCTCGAACTTACGGCACGGGTGAAGAGTCAGCTCCGCCGTTATACGCAGCTGAATCCGAACAGCGGCTCCTATGAAAACGAAAAAAACGAGATCACCATCCGGGGGCTCACCGTCAACAAGGATAACCACAAGGTTACGGTAGACGGAGAGGATATCAAACTTACCCCCATTGAATTTGACATTCTGTTTCTTCTGGCGAGCAATCCGGGAAAGGTATTTTCCACGGATGAGATATTTGAAAAGGTCTGGAATGAAAAAGTTTACGAAGCAAACAACACGGTCATGGTACACATACGGCGTCTGAGAGGAAAAATGCATGAAGACGAACGTACGGACAAGATCATAACGACCGTCTGGGGAGTGGGCTACAAGATTGAAAAGTGACAGACCGAATACGGGAAAAAGTTTCCGCACCAGGGTCCTGGCCAGTCTCCTTTACAGTCTGATTATTACCTGTATTGTGGAATTTTTTCTGGTCAGGAATCTGCTTATGGTTGCGGACTATATGCAGGAGGCACAGCCGGGAAACGGATTTTTCGACGCGATCGCCGATTTCCGTCTGACTGCGGTTCTTCTTTTTGTCGTATTCGGAATCTGCCTGTTTGCACTGATCTTCTGGTTTCTGCAGCGGAAGTCCTTTGTCTATATCGGAAAGATCACCGATGCCATGGAAAAAATTTCGGAGGGTGATCTGAACACTTCCGTGGAAGTGGAAGGAGACGACGAATTTTCGGACATGGCCGTCAGACTGAATGCCATGGCCGGAGACATCAGGGATCTGATGGACAGGGAGCGGGAAGCGGAGCGGACCAAGAACGAACTGATCACAAATGTGGCACATGACTTAAGAACGCCTCTTACATCCATCATCGGATATCTGGAACTTCTATGTACCAAAAAGGATCTGCCTGATCATGTCAGACAGCAGTATACGGAGATCGCTTTTGCCAAGTCCAGGAAACTTCAGCAGCTGATCAATGATCTGTTCGGTTTTACCAAACTGAACTACGGGAAAATTTCCATGCGGATCAGCAGGATCGACATCGTAAAACTTTTAAGCCAGCTCCTTACGGAGTTCTATCCGAATTTTGCTGAAAAAGAACTGACATATGATCTGGAGAGCAATGTACCGGCATTCTTCATAACAGCCGATCCGGATCTTCTTGCGCGGCTTTTTGACAATCTGGTCAACAATGCCATTAAATACGGGGCGGACGGAAAGCAGATCCGCGTGAAGATCAATGCGCAGCCGAAGACGGTCGTGGTTTCGGTGATCAATTACGGGAAGGTCATTCCGAAGGAAGAACTTCCGCTTGTTTTTGAAAAGTTCTACAGGGTCGAACAGTCCCGCTCCTCAAAAACCGGAGGAACAGGGCTCGGGCTGGCGATTGCCAAAAATATCGTGGAGCTGCATAACGGGACCATTGAGGCGACAAGCGATCTTTCCGGAACCGCCTTTACCGTGACTATTCCGACAGACTATGACATGAACAGGGAAAAATTTGCAAATGGCGAGAAAAAATAAAAGGCTTTTTCCGCGCATGCTGTCAGCATTGCTGATTATTGTTTTTCTGCTTTTCAGTGCTGGGACGGCTTTGGCGGCGGGACAGACAACGGGGGTATCCGGCACAGCGGAAGAAAACCAGGCGGTATCTTCAGATCTGCCGGGTTCGTTTCTGACGGTTGATGTCACATACGGATACGACAACAGCGCGAAGGGAGGAAGATATCTTCCTCTTTCCGTTACGTACGGCAATAAAAGCGGCAGTCCTTTTACCGGGAAGGCGGAAATCCTCACCAGAGAATCGGATGACGAAATCTACGAGTATGATTATCCGGTTTCCATTCCGGCGGAAGGCAGTACGCCGGCATCCTATCATATTCCGCTGGGTACGGGGGCAAACCAGATTTATATCTGCGTGGCAGACGGGACAGGAAAAAGAGTCCTGCAGAAGCGCATTAAACTGAATGTAAGCGGAAACACGCCGGAGCTGTTTATAGGCGTTCTTTCCGATACGCCGGAGAAACTGGAATATCTGGACGGCGTTTCGGTGAACTACGGACAGCTGAAGACGAAGGTATTCCGCATGTCGAAGGAAACATTTCCGGATGAAGAGGCAGGGCTTAATCTTCTGGATGTGGTTCTGATCAGCAGCTACAGAATCAGAAATTTAAGCGTGGGGCAGATAAGGACTTTAATGCAGTGGGTCAGAAACGGCGGCGTGCTGATCCTCGGAACGGGAGAAAGAGCGGACGACACGCTGGGACGCTTTGCCCCGGAGCTCCTGGATGACAGCTACGACGACGCAAAGCCCATGCAGATCGATATGACGGAAGGCATGAACACGGCAATGCCCGGGAACAACACGATCACGATCCCCTGCGTGAATGTTTCGCTGCACGGCGGAAACATTGTCATGCCGGGAACGGATGCGGCCGTGATATCGGCGGCTAACAAGGGGAACGGCCTGATCGCCGTCGCGGCGTTTGATTTTACGGATATTGCCGAATATGCGGACAGACACAGCGCCTATGTGAATTTCATGTTTTCGCATATCCTCGGGAGCACGCGCATGGACCGGATCGCATCGGAATCCTACGGAACGGATTACAGCGGTTACTGGTCTGCCCAGTCGTTAATCAATACCGGGGAGAACGGCAAGGTCCCGGATCTGAACCTCTATATCGCGGTAATCATTCTCTATGTTCTTCTTTCGGGGCCGGTCCTCTTTTTCTTCCTTCAGAGCAGGGGCTTCGGCCGCATTTACAGGAAGGGCGTTCTGTTTCTGGCTGTGACGTTTACCTTTGTGATTTACCTCATGGAAAGCGGGACGCGTTTCCGGGGTACGTTCTATAATTATGCGACCATACAGGAATCCGGCGAGGATTCTTTTTCGGAAACGGTTTATCTGAATCTGCGAAATCCCTACAGCGCCCCCTATCATGTCGGCATTGCCAGAGGGTATTCCGTCCTTCCGCTTACCAAATCGCAGGGTACTTCCGGAAAAGAAACGGGATCCTTAAACGGCGACGAACGCGGGAATGTTAAAATCTCTTCCGGAGATGTGGAGACAACGGTCGCTGTGGAAAACGGGAAGGCATTCAGCTCCAAGTTTTTCAAACTGGAAAAAAGTTCGGAAAATACCGAGGGCACCGGTTTTACCGGGAACATAAGCCTGTTTGAAAACCGTTATTCCGGAACGGTAAAGAACAATTATCCGTACCGGGTCACGGATGTCGCGATTGTGTTTTTCGGAAAGGTGATTCCGCTCGGAAGTCTCGAAGCAGGGGAAAGCAAGGATATCAGTTCCAGTAAGATTTACAATACGCCGCTGAACAACAGTTACGCGGTGGCATCGTTCTTAACGGGACTGGACAGCTTTGCCGAGAGAAATCTGAAGGACGGAAAATTCGTGACGGCGCTGGACCGGGCGAATCTTCTTTCATTTTATCTTTCCAGTGCTTCGTCCGGCTACAGTGCGGATGCCAAGGTGGTCGCCTTTTCGGATCAGCCGGTAAAAAACGACATCGTGACCGACAATCATACGGAAAGCTCCGGTGTGACGCTTCTTTCCTCGACGCTTTCCGTGAACAGCAAAAGCAACGGCAGAATTTACCGCTCCGTGCTGTTAAAGAATCCGGATGTCCTAAGCGGAAGCTATACGCTTTCCACCAATTCGGTATATGCCGGGGAACCTGTTGTGCTGTCTTATTCCTTCGGCAATGACATCGACGTGGAATATCTGAATTTTGAAATGGTGGATCCCGTGTTCTTCCGGAGCGATGCGAAAACAAAGGTGAGCCAGTTCCACGGGACCGTTTCCATCTATAATTATTCCAGTGGGAATTATGACGATTTTGATATCCATAAGGGGCGCTTCGGGGTCTCCGAACTTTCCGACTATATTTCACCCGGAAATGCGATCTCCATCCGGTATGCCGGCGGTACGACAGACAATCCGCAGCAGGATACCGTGCTCCCGATGCTGACGGTTGTAGGGAGGGGAAAATAATGCTTACGGTAGCAGGAATCAGGAAGGACTACGGGACCTTCAGCGCACTTTCGGATTTCAGCCTTAAGGTCGAAGACCATGCCCTGTTCGGACTGATGGGGCCGAACGGCGCGGGGAAGACGACGCTCATGAGGATCATCGTGGGGCTTCTCCTTCCGGATTCCGGCAGCATGGAGATCAACGGAACGGATGCGCTGAAGCATCCGAAGGAAGTGAAGAGGATGATCGGCTATGTGCCGGATGAGTTCGGCACATATGACAGCTTAAGCGTCATGGAGTACATGGAATTTTTTGCCGCCGGTTTCGGGATAAACGGGCTGAAGGCGAGGAAGCGCTGCGAGGAGCTTCTTTCGCAGGTGGGACTGATCGACAGAAAAAACAATCCTGTGGATATTCTTTCACGCGGAATGCAGCAGAAATTAAGCATAGCCAGAGCACTCATCCATGATCCTGATTTTCTGGTCATGGACGAGCCGACGAACGGACTGGATCCTGGTACGCGCCATACGGTAAAGGAAATGCTGGGGGAACTCTGTGTACAGGGAAAGACCATCCTGATCAGTTCGCATATCCTGACGGAATTGTCCGAAGTGTGTACGGATATCGGGATCATCGAATCCGGGCATATGAAATATACGGGCAGCGTATCCGGAATCCTGAACATGATCGAAAATTCGAATCCGCTGAAGATTTCCGTTCTGTCGGGACAGGAAACGGCCAAGGGCATATTCAGACGGAACCCCTGCGTCCGCTCCATATCCATCAGCGGAAATTCATTTCTGCTGAATTTTGACGGGTCGGACGAAGATGAAGCAGTGCTTCTTCAGCAGCTGATCGATGCGGAAATCCCGGTAAACGGTTTCATGCGCGAACCGGGAAATCTGGAATCCTTCTTCCTGCAGGTCACAAAACCGCAGGAGGAGAAAGTGATCTTAAGGAATGAAGATTAATCCGATTTACAAAAGAGAAATGGCCGTCGGTTCCAAGAACTCGCGGCTGGCGCTGGTCATCACGGTATTCAATGCCGCACTGGCGCTGGTTATCCTGATGTATATAAACGCGGTGCTGAACCAGGCAAAAAATGCGGGCGGCGTACAGTATTCGTCTTTCCTGAGCGCATTCCGGTATGCGGCATGGATTGAATTCATCATGATCCTGTTCATCATGCCTTCGCAGACCGCAGGGTGCATCAGCGGAGAGCGGGAGAGAAAAACGCTGGATCTTATTCTGACGACGCAGATGAAGCCGTCCGATATCATTCTCGGAAAACTGATGACGGCTTTTTCAACCGCTTTCGTGATTGTTCTGTCCGGCGTGCCCGTGATCGCGATGACTTTTGCATACGGCGGCATCAGAGCGCTGGATTTTCTGATTGTGGTTCTTTCTCTTCTCACGGAGGCTTTTTTTGCCGGCAGCATGGGGATATGGTTTTCCGCATTCTGCCGCAGGACGCCGGTCGCCATGGCCGCGGCATACGGAGCGGTAGCGCTGCTTTCGGGCGGCACCTTCGGAATCAACATGCTGCTTAAGAATTTTACGGCTGCATCTTCCGAGACAGTCAGTCTGCTTCTGCTTTCTCCTGTCTCGACCTTTTATGCCGCGGTGAGCTCGGTGACGGGTGCTTATGATGCGGCCGGACTCCTGTCATCCTGGTTCGGCGTCCGCGATATTCCGTTTCTGACCGGGCACTGGTTTCTCCTGGGTACGGTTCTTCAGTTCCTTTTTTCCTGCATTCTTACGGTCTCATCCGCACGCATGCTGAAACCGAAACGGAACCGGAATGCAGCAAAAAGAGACGGAACGGACAGGTAAAATGCGGAAAGCGGGTCTATTGCCGATTTCATCTTCTTGCTGTATGATTAATTTATCAGACAGATATTTAAGGCAGCTGCACCATAAAAACAGATTGCGGAGGGACAGGACATGGGCATAATCAAGGCGGCGGTTCAGGCAGTGGGCGGAAATCTGGCAGATCAGTGGCTGGAAGTCATCGAAGCAGACGAGATGGGCGGCAATACGGTATTTACGAGCGGCGTGAAGATTCGCAAGGGTCAGAACACGAAGGGCACAGACAACACGGTCAGCAACGGTTCGGTCATTCATGTATATCCGAATCAGTTCATGATGCTCCTGGACGGCGGAAAGGTCATCGACTATACGGCAGAGGAAGGATATTATACCGTAAAGGATTCCTCGCTTCCCTCCCTGTTCAACGGGCAGTTCGGCGACACGCTGAAGGAGGCGTTCAACCGTGTCAGGTACGGCGGGGAGACTCCCACGGAACAGAGGGTATATTTTATCAATCTGCAGGAAATCAAGGGACTGAAATTCGGTACGCCGAACCCGGTCAATTATTTTGATAATTTCTACAATGCGGAACTGTTCTTAAGAGCGCACGGCGACTATTCGATCAAGATCGTGAACCCGCTTCTGTTCTACAGGGAAGTCATTCCGAAGGATAAATCAAGGGTCGAGTTCGACGACATCAGCGAGCAGTATCTGGCGGAGTTCCTCGAGGCGTTTCAGGCGGCAATCAACAAAATGTCCGCGGACGGGCAGCGGATTTCCTTCGTGGCCAGCAAGGGAACCGAACTCTCCAAATACATGGACGACGCGCTGGATGAGAACTGGACCAGGCTGAGAGGCATGGAGATCGTAAGCGTGGGAATCGCCAGCATTTCCTATGACGAGGAATCGCAGAAACTGATCAACCTCCGGAACCAGGGCGCCATGATGAGCGACCCGAACATCCGGGAAGGATATGTACAGAGTACAATTGCAAAAGGAATCGAAAATGCAGGCTCCAATGCCAACGGAGCAGGCATGGGCTTCATGGGCGTCGGCATGGGCATGAACATGGGCGGAGGCTTCATGGGTCAGGCAAGCGCGAACAACATGCAGCAGATGCAGCAGGCTGGACAGCAGCCCCAGGCCGCACAGCCGTATCAGGCCGCACAGCAGCCCCAGGCCGCAGCGGGAACCTGGACCTGTTCCTGCGGCACGGTGAACACCGGAAAGTTCTGCGGGAACTGCGGCAAGGCAAAGCCGGATGACGGGACATGGACCTGTTCCTGCGGCACTGTGAACAGAGGTAATTTCTGCGGAAACTGCGGCAAGGCAAAACCGCAGTAAGTTTTTCTGCCGGAAATGATTTTGATCGGACCGTGGTGCTGCCGGAAGATCGGCTGCATCGGTAATTTTAAAGGGGTGCCCTGGCAGCGCCCCTTTTTTCAAAGGAGGAGAGATGGCGGAAACCGTAATGTTCAAGTGTCCGCATTGCGGAGGAGATTTGAAATTTGATCCTGCAGGTGGAAAATACACCTGCGAATACTGCAAATCCGTTTTCTCGCAGGAGGAACTGGACCGGATTGAAGCAGCTGAGAAGGCGAAGAACGCTGCTTCCGGCAGTACGCAAAATGCAGGAGAAAACACAACAGCCGGGGAGGCGGTCGTGTATCACTGCCCGAGCTGCGGAGCCGAGATCGTGACGGACGAAAATACAGCGGCGACTTTCTGTTTCTACTGCCATAACCCGATTGTTCTGTCCGGACGGCTGGAAGGCGGCAACATGCCGGACTACGTGCTGCCTTTTAAAATCACGCGGGATAAGGCAGTCGGTATTTTCACGGACTGGATTAAGGAAAAAAAATTCGTCCCGAAGTCATTCTGGAACAAAGATCAGATCGACAAAATGACCGGCGTGTATTTCCCCTATTTTCTTTACAGCTGCAAAATCGCGGGCCATATAGACGGAGAAGCCACGAAGACCACCGTGAGCCGGAACGGGAATGTGGAAGCGACAACCCGGGAGACCTATCACGTGCAGCGGCAGGGGAACATGGAAGTGAAACATGTCATACGGTGTGCGCTTTCAAAGGAGAACAAGATCCTTGCCGAAGGCGTCCAGCCGTTCGATTTCGAAGGCCTGCAGCCGTTTAAGATGAGTTACCTTTCCGGCTTTCAGGCAGAGAAAAAGGATCTTGCGGAAAATGATTTTCATGACGACGTGGAGAAAGAAGTTCACGATTATGCGCTGCAGCAGCTGGAGAATTCGGTCGCGGGATATGAGAACCTGACGGTTACCGACGACGCCATTGAACTCACCGATCCGGAATGGCGCTATGCGCTCATGCCGGTGTGGACCGTTACCTACAAGGACCGTTCGACATCAAAGATCTACTATTTTTCCGTGAACGGACAGAGCGGAAAGGTGATCGGAGAACTTCCGCTCGATAAGGGCCGTCTTGTGTCGATGTTCTTTAAGATTTTTATCCCGATGGCGGCTGCACTTCTGATTGCGGGGTACTTCCTATGAAAAATTACGGAAAACGGGTTTCGGAAAAAAGACTCCATAAGAATTTCAGATTTCTTTTTTTCCTTGCGGCGGTGACGGTGCTTTCCGTGTTCTTTTCCGCTGCCTGCATGGCAGGAAGTGCGGACAAGGTCATAGACGGCGCAGGACTTTTCAAGTCCGGTGAGCTGCAGCAGATCCAGACGAAGATTGCGGAAACAGCAAAGACCACGAACATGGATGTGGTCGTCGTGACCACGAAGAGTAAAAACGGAAAAACCGCGGAGCAGTATGCGGACGATGTCTATGATCAGGGCGGGTACGGCACCGGAGCGAAGAAAAGCGGATTCCTCTACCTCATCGATATGGAAGGCAGGAAAATCTATATTTCGACTGCCGGCGGCGCAATCACGCTTCTGACGGACAAACGGATCGATGCAATTCTCGACGATGCATTTAACCAGGTAAAAAACGGACAGTATGCCGACAGTGCGGTCACGGTGTTAAACGATGCGGAGAAATATTATGCCGATGCCCTGAAGAGCGGGTATCAGTACAATGCGGACACCGGCGTATTTGTGAAGAAGAAAAGCATACGGCCGCTGGAAGCGCTGCTTGCCCTTCTGATCTCATTTCTTACCGCAGGCGGATACTGCCTCGGGATTAAAAACAGGTATGAGATGAAGAGCGAGAAGAAGAATGCAATCGGCAGTGCGCTTGCCTACCGTGCAGCGGCGGCCTTTGCTTTTGCGCTGGCGGCGGACGAGCTGATCAACAGCCATACTTCGGAGCGGATCATCCAGACGAATCAGGGAAGCGGCAGCGGCGGCAGCGGTCCGTTCGGCAGCAGCAGCACGCACACCAGCAGCGGCGGCGAAACGCACGGCGGCGGCGGAAGAAGCTTCTGAAAGAATATCCGGGCATCATTTGGCAATCATTATCCTGGAAGACAGAGAGGGAGAACAATTATCCATGAAAATGCAGGAAATCACTTACAGCAGTACCCGCGGGGGAGAAAAAAATCTTTCCGCATCCCGGGCAATCTTAAAAGGACTCTCGGAGGACGGCGGATTATTCATGCCGGACCGGATTCCGCAGTTCGATTTTGCTCTTAAGGAGCTTACGGGAAAGTCCTACGGGGAAGTCGCCTATGAAGTCATGAAGCTTTTTCTTACGGACTATACGGAAGAGGAGCTGAAGACCTGCATTGCCAGGGCATATGATTCCAAGTTCGACACGGAGGAAATCGCGCCGCTTGTCAGGGCGGACGGTGCCTATTATCTGGAGCTTTTCCACGGCAGGACCATTGCCTTCAAGGATATGGCGCTTTCCATCCTGCCGCATCTTATGACCGTGGCCGCAAAAAAGAACGGCGTGACGAACAGGATCGAAATTCTGACCGCGACCAGCGGGGATACCGGGAAGGCTGCCATGGCGGGCTTCGCGGATGTACCGGGAACGGGGATCATCGTGTTCTATCCGAAGGGCGGCGTAAGCCGCTTCCAGGAACTGCAGATGCGGACGCAGAAGGGGAACAATGTCGGCGTCGTGGCCATTCACGGAAATTTTGACGACGCCCAGACCGGCGTAAAGAAAATCTTCGGCGACCGGGAATTTGCAAAAAAACTTGCGGCACACGGTATTCAGCTGTCCAGCGCCAATTCCATCAACATCGGGAGACTGGTTCCGCAGATTGCCTATTATGTGAATGCCTATGTGAAGCTTCTGCAGAACGGTGAAATCGCCGGGGGAGAGAAGATCAATCTCTGTGTTCCGACCGGAAACTTCGGCAATATCCTGGCCGCTTACTTTGCCAAAAAGATGGGGCTTCCGGTGAACAGGCTGATCTGCGCATCGAATGAGAACCGGGTGCTGTTCGATTTCTTCAGGACCGGAACCTATGACCGGAACCGGGATTTTATCCTGACGACATCGCCTTCCATGGATATCCTGATTTCCAGTAATCTCGAGAGGCTGATCTATTTGAGTTGCGGGTCTGATGCGGCGAAAAATTCCGGCCTGATGAAGGAACTTTCTTCTGCGGGAAAATATACGGTGACACCGGACATGACAGAACGGATGGCGGACTTTACCGGTTACTTTGCGTCGCAGGAGGAGGATGCCGCGCGCATCAGGGAGCTGTACGAAAAGACAGGCTATATCATCGATACGCACACGGGGGTTGCTTCCGCCTGCTATGAAAAATACCGGAAAGAAACCGGCGACCGAACAAAGACCGTGATCGCTTCGACCGCCAGCCCGTTCAAGTTCGCGGAGAGCGTCATGAAGGCGGTCAGGGGGGATATTTCCGGAATGGATTTCTTTGCAGTGATCGATGCGCTGTCCGAGGCGGGAAAGGTTCCTGTTCCCGCAGCCGTCGAGGAAATCCGCAACGCCGCAATCCGCCACAGTTCCGAGTGCGACGCGGACGGCATGGAGAAAGCCGTGGAGGCGCTTCTCGGGATTTCATAAGGCCGGTCCGGTCTGCCCGGAAAGAGACCGGATTTTTCAAAACACGGAGAAAGTACTTGCTTTTTCGGACGGATTGGTATATCTTAATTGAGAACGAAGGCGTTCTTCCATTGCGGAAGGACGCCTTATTTGTTATAATTTCAGGTAATCGCCAAAACGCGGGAAGAGGAGAATCTATGAGCGAGGAAGCCAGAACAAAGAGTGTAGCGGACTTTTTCGGCTGCGATGTATTCAATGATGCGGCCATGCGGGAACGTCTCCCGAAGTCAGTCTATAAGAAACTGACAAAGACGATCGAGGACGGCGCAGAGCTGGACCCGGGAATCGCGGATGTCGTGGCACATGCCATGAAGGAATGGGCAATCGAGCGCGGTGCGACGCATTTCACGCACTGGTTCCAGCCGCTTACCGGTGTCACGGCGGAAAAACATGATTCCTTTATTTCCGCTCCCGGAATTTACGGAAAGGTCATCATGGAGTTTTCCGGAAAGGAACTGGTAAAGGGAGAACCGGATGCTTCCAGTTTTCCGTCCGGCGGACTCAGAGCTACCTTCGAGGCCAGAGGATATACGGCATGGGACTGCACTTCGCCGGCATTTTTAAAGGAAGACGCCTGCGGTGTGACGCTCTGCATTCCGACCGCATTCTGCTCCTACAGAGGAGAGGCGCTGGATAAGAAGACACCGTTACTCCGTTCCATGCAGGCCATTGACAAGCAGGCGCTCCGCATTATCAGACTGTTCGGCAATACGACATCCAAGCGCGTCGTTCCGAGCGTCGGCGCAGAGCAGGAATATTTTATCGTTGACAGAGAAAAATATCTGCAGAGAAAAGATCTGATCTATACCGGCCGCACGCTTTTCGGCGCCATGCCTCCCAAAGGACAGGAACTGGAGGATCATTACTTCGGAACCATCCGCGAGCGCATCGGCAGCTTTATGAACGATGTGAACCATGAACTCTGGAAACTCGGCGTGCCGGCGAAAACCGAGCATAACGAGGTGGCTCCCGCGCAGCATGAGCTGGCTCCGGTTTACGAGCAGGTGAACGTCGCGACCGATCACAACCAGATCATGATGGAAACCATGAAGCGGATTGCAGGACATCACGGGCTGACCTGCCTGCTCCACGAGAAACCGTTTGACGGCGTGAACGGATCCGGGAAGCACAACAACTGGTCCATTACGACGGATGACGGCATCAACCTTTTAAATCCCGGCGATACGCCGCATGAAAATATCCAGTTCCTTCTGGTACTGGCCTGTGTCTTAAAGGCGGTTGACACGCACGCGGATCTGCTGCGCCAGTCTGCTGCGAATGTCGGAAACGACCACCGTCTCGGCGCAAACGAAGCACCGCCGGCAATCGTCTCCGTCTTCGTGGGAGAACAGCTGGAGGATGTGATCGAGCAGCTGATCTCCACCGGCGTTGCCACGCATTCGAAATCAGGCGGCAAGCTGAAGACCGGCGTCGTGACGCTTCCGGATTTTGACAAGGATGCGACGGACAGGAACAGAACCTCGCCCTTCGCGTTTACCGGGAACAAATTCGAGTTCCGTATGGTCGGTTCTTCCGACTCGATTTCGAGCCCGAACGTGGTCCTTAACACGATCGTGGCGGAATCGTTCAAGGAAGCGGCGGACAAGCTTGAAAAAGCGAAGGACTTCGATGCTGCCGTTCATGACATGATCAAGGAACTGTTCGCGGAGCATAAGCGGATTATCTTCAACGGCAACGGTTATTCGGACGAGTGGGTAAAGGAAGCCGAGAAGAGGGGTCTTCCGAACATCAAGTCCATGGTGGATGCCATCCCGGTGCTGACGACGAAAAAGGCCGTGAAGCTCTTCGAGTCTTTCGGCGTATTTACGAAGGCGGAGCTGGAGTCGCGTACGGAAATCGAATTTGAAGCCTATTCAAAGGCAATCAATATCGAGGCAAGAACCATGATCGATATGGCCGGAAAGTCCATTATCCCGGCGGTCATCAGCTATACGACGGAACTTGCGGAGTCCTACGGCGCGGTGCAGGAAGCATGTCCGGAGGCGGACGTGAGCGTGCAGAAGGAACTGCTGATCGAGTGCAGCGATCTTCTGGCGGAAACGAAGAAGGCCCTGAAGAAGCTGATCGATGAAACCGAGAAAGCTTCCGCAGTCACGGATGCGAGAAAATGTGCGGTTCAGTATCATGAGAAGGTAGTACCCGCCATGGCGCTTCTCCGTTCTCCGGTCGACAAGCTGGAGATGATCGTCGACAAGGAGTACTGGCCCATGCCGAGCTACGGCGACCTTATTTTCGAAGTATAAGGATTTGATATGTATGAAATATCCGCGATACGGTGTTTTCTGCCGTATCGCGTTTTTTATGCGCAGGGGAGCGAGAGGAAATTATGCTGCTGACGCAGCATCGCTCCCCGCGCGGCCCGCGCACGAGCAGGAGACGAAAAGCCTTCTCCTACTCGATCCTCAGTATTCAGTAAACGCGCCGGTGGCGGAGCATTTCACAAGTGAGATGCTTTCTTGTCCGGACATGCGGACCGAAATGGCGGCGGAATGCGGACCGATATGCACAGTACCGCACAGGGAGCATGGCCGTACTGCGTTTATCTTAAGTTCTGTACCATGGCAGGCATAAAATCTTTACAGGAATTTAACAGAAACATGTCTGAGGATTTTTCATTCCCGCCTTACAATTAAAACGAGGAGGGATGTGCATGTTATCGATTATCTGCAGATTGTATGAAAACCGGCTTTTCAGTCTGCTTTTCCTGATGCTGCCTGTGCTTCTTTTTATTGCAGCCTATGAGTTCGGATGGAAAAGCATACATATGGACAGGTATTGCAGCGCAAGTACAACGGGACGCGTGACCCGTTATCTGTTCCTTCAGTACAACGAGAAAAGAATTGCCGTGGTAACATATCAGGCGGGCGGCAGAAACTACGAAGTGAACGGACCGGAATTTACCGTTACCTTCATGACGGGAATGTATCTGCCGTATATCAACGGAAGAGCCGGAGCCCTGACTGCATCTTTGTCCGGAACTTCTGCCGTGGCGGCGGAATCAGGACCCGGGGAAAAGGCCGCTCAAACGGAAAATGTCTGCTGTGCGGAACTGTCACGGTATAATATCTATCCGCTGGGAAGCACGCTGAAAGTATTCTATAATCCGAAAAATCCGTGGCAGGCGTATACGCAAAATGCCAGAAGGCCGAAACCGGTGCTTTTCTGGATACCGGTTCTTACGGGAACCGCTCTGTCGGTTTTCAATATGATCATGTATTCTGCACTGTATTTTTAACAGACTGCATTTTCGCTATTTCAAAAAAGACAGAAACAGGTACCGGGACGAAGAATCCGTATAAGCCGGCCGGATATCCTCTTGCAGAAGGAGAGCAGAAAAGTATATACTGTCTGAAGATGAAACGGGAACGGGAAAGAGAGAGAGGAATGAGATGTCAGTAGCGGAAAATGCAGCCGGAGGAATAAAATCAGGAGTACTGCTGCCCCTGGTCCTTTTTCTTCTGTTCCTAGCCGGAGCAGCGATGATTGCGGCCGGAGCATTTCTGGTAAAATCCTGCGGAAAGAAAGATCAGAAGGTGCGTTTTGTACCGGCCCGCATGGCCGGCGGAGTGATTCTCATGACTGTGGGTTCCGGCGTGGTGGTTTACTTCGGACTGATCTTTTTCTCGCTGATCGGTCTTACATAACGAACGGATCCGGGTATCTGCCGGATCTTCAGGCAGGCAGGGCTTTTGGACTGCCTTTCATAACATATCTGATTTTATCTTTGACAATCAATAATATCAAATATCAAAATTAAATGAGTATATTATAAAACTATTTAATTTGACTTATTCTGTGACAAATTTTATAATTATATGAACAAGGTTCATGTTCCGGGAGGCGGACATGTCACAGAAGATAGAAAATGCCAGAGCATTGCTGATGAAATGCGGCAAAGATTTTCTGCTGAATAATCCGGACGGGAAGGCCGGTAAATTTAACGTACGCGACCTGACGGCCCGATGCGGCATGGCCCTGGGTACTTTTTACCATTATTTCGACAGCAAGGATGCACTGGTAAGGCTGATTGTTCGGGAAGACTGGCTGAAAGCGCTGAAAGTCATGGATTCTGTTATTGCATCCGGATATTCTCTTTACAGAAAAGTCAAACTGATTTACGGTCAGGTCCTGATATTCGAACAGTCCTATCGTTATTCGGCACTGGATCTGTTAAGTCAGACGGAAGAAAACCGCAGGTTTCAGAAAGAATGTTTTGAACTTTTGCAGACAAAGATCAGGGATTTTCTGTCAGTCGAAGTTGAAAAGAATGAGCTGCATCTGAAAGCGGATCCGGAAATTGCCGCTTATCTGCTCATTCAGCTTTTCAGTGCCACCGCAAAAAACCCTGACATGGATTTTGACGATCTGTGGATGTGCATGACGTTCAGAGACAACAGCGGGCAGAAGGGCAGATAAATTTTCTCGTTTTCAGAGGAGGATCACCATGGGAAATTTGGATGGTTCGGCCGGATTCAACATGGATTATCTCCGGCTGATTCCTGCCTGTGCGGGATTAATCAGATTCGAGCATGATTCATGGCATCCTGTCTTTATCCATCAGTCGTTATGCGAGCTTCTGGGTGAAACAGAAGATGAGTTTATCAGAGAACTGGTTTCTCCCGCACCGAATTTTCTCCATCCCGAGAATGCGGACAGCTTTTCCCTGCTTTTTTACAAGGCGGGAATCAGCGGCGGGCTTTTTCAGACCACAGACAGAGTACGGACCGCGGGCGGTAAATACCGCTGGATGGAGATCAGCCTGAATGTCGAACTGCAGATCAGCGGGGAAATCCTTCTGTGTATTCTGTTTAATGATGTCAATATGCGCATGGAACGTCAGCAGAGACTGGACCGGGTCTATTCGCAGCTGCTTGACGTGATGAACAATACGCCGGGAGGAATTGTCGCTTTTGATACGATCAACAACCGGAAACTGATACCGGTTTTTGTCAGTCAGGGAATGAACAAACTGCTGAGAGGCACGGAAGAGGAGCTTTCTTCCGCTTACAAGCACAATCCTTATGACTGCATTCATCCGGACGACCGAAGCAGAGTGATCCATGCCGTCGAGGATGCGCTGCGCAATCTTTCCGGGTTTCAGGTCAATGTGCGGCTGCGGACCGTTCACGGTGAATATGTTCAGGTATCGGCGACGGCCACCGTAGATGCGCAGGAAAATCAGCGCATGATGTATATGGCCGTTCTGGACATTTCCAAGGATGCCGAAGATGCCCATATTCAGAAGCAGGTTCTGAACCTGTTTATACGCAGACAGTATGAAAACATCTGTCTGATCGACGGAAAACGCGGCGGATACAGAGTGCTTACGGAGAAGCAGATGAATAATCCGTTTCTGTCCGAGAGAGGCGAAAACTTTGAAGGCGACATGTCGGCCATGATCCGCAGGTATGCGCCGCGCGAAGAACAGGAACCGCTGATTGCCCATATCAGAATCAGGTCCATTCTGGATGCGCTGAAAGAGAAGGAAGATCTGGAGTATTTCTGCACGATAGAGGCGCCCGGTCAAAAACGTCAGTATAAACGGATCTGGCTGAGCTGGCTTGACAGGGAAACAAAAACCATTGCCATGGTCAGCAGCGATGTGACCGAAGATCACCGCAGGGCCGAAGAAAACAGGGATGCGCTGATTTCCGCCTTGCGTGCGGCAGAGCAGGCAAACAGTGCCAAAAGCGAGTTCCTGTCACGCATGAGCCACGATATACGGACGCCGCTCAATGCGATTATCGGATATATCGAAATGAGCATGGAGCGCAGCGGATGTCCGGATGTCAGGAATTATCTTTCCAAAGCGGAAGCTTCCTCCAGATTTCTGCTTTCTCTTATCAACGACATTCTCAATATGTCGCGTATTGAAAGCGGCAAACTGGTACTGGAAGAGGCGCCCTTCGGGCTCTCTGCGTTTCTGGACAGTATTTCGGCGGTTGTGTCTTCCCAGTGTGCCGCAAAACAGATCCGTTATTCGTGCAGCGTCGAACCCGGAACAGATCGTGTTTATGTAGGTGATCAGCTGAAGCTTCAGCAGGTGCTGCTGAATCTGGTGGGCAACGCGGTTAAATTCACGCCGGCTGGCGGGAAAATTTCCCTGGACATCCGCAGTGTTACGTCCGGCAATCCCGTACTTCTGCGCTTCTGCGTCAAAGATACAGGCTGCGGAATTTCACCGAATTTTCTGCCGCATCTGTTTGAACCGTTTGCCCAGGAGAAGAGGGCGCTTGACAGCGAGGTAAAAGGCACCGGGCTGGGACTGGCCATCTGCAAAAGTCTGACGGAGATGATGGGCGGCTCTGTTTCCGCTCAGTCCGAGCAGGGTACCGGGTCTGTTTTTATTGTTACGCTTCCCCTCAGAATTTCGGATGAGGAGACTGTAAATGCGGAGAGAATACCTGAAAGTGAAAGCGGCATGAAAGGCGTGTACGATTTTGCCGGCAGCCGGATTCTTCTGGCAGAGGATAATGCCATGAACACCGAAATTGCGCGGCATGTACTGGAGAAAGTCAATTTTCAGGTGGATGCCGCCGTAAACGGAGAGGAAGCCTGCCGGATGTTTGCGGATTCCGCCGAGGGAACCTACCAGGCCATCCTGATGGATATCCGGATGCCGGTTATGGACGGACTTGCCGCGACGCGGACGATCCGCGCCATGGACCGCAGAGACCGGAATGTACCGGTTATAGCCATGAGCGCCAATGCTTTTGAGGAAGATGCCCGCGAGGCGATGAGCAGCGGGATGAATGCCTATACCATTAAACCGATTGATGTACAGCAGCTTTACGAAACACTGCGGCGTTTTATTCCTTAAGGAAAGCGGGAGGCTGAAAAAAATGAAAAAGTTCATAAACAATCCACAGGATGTTACGAACGAACTGCTGGAAGGGCATGCCCTTGCCAATGCAGACCTGGTTGAATTGAAGGAGCGCAGGCTGACTGTGAACCGGCACCTTGCGGCTGCTGACCGCGTCACCGTAGTCGGCATGGGCGGGTCCGGACACGAGCCTGCGCCGATCGGATTTGTGGGCGATGGAATGCTGGACATTGCCATTTCCGGAGATATTTTTGTCGCGCCGGAAGAAGACATTGCCGTAAAGGCTCTGGAGCTGGCCGACCGGGGGAAGGGTGTTATTTTTGTGGTACTGAACCATGAGGGAGACCTGATGACCGGAGCCAAGGCCACGGCGATATGCCGGGCAAAAGGGATAGATGTAAGGGAAATTATCACGCAGGAGGATATTTCAAGCGCGCCGCGCAGCCGCGGACGCGACCGCAGGGGGCTTGTCGGTTGCATTCTGCTCTACAAGATTGTCGGGGCAGCGGCGGCAGCAGGAAAAAATGCGGACGAAGTTGCCGCGGTCGGACAGCGGTTCGCGGATCAGATGGCAACGCTGACGGTCGGCGTATGGGGAGCAACGCACCCGGTAACCGGCGCACTGCTGGCTTCTTTCGGCGAGGACGATATGGAGATCGGCATGGGACAGCACGGGGAAGAAGGCGGCGGACGGATAAAAATGAAGACGGCCGACGAGACTGCCTGCATTATGCTGAACGCTCTGCTGCAGGACCTGAAAATTCAAAGCGGGGAAAAAATCATGCTGGTTCTGGATGGCATGGGTGCGACAACACTGATGGAACTGTTCATTGTATACCGCCGCTGTGTGTCCCGCCTGAAGGAAAGGAACATTGAGGTCGTCGCAGATTATGTGGGGAACCTGCTTACGGTTCAGGAGGCTGCCGGGTTTCAGATGTTCGTTGCCCGCATGGACAATGAGCTTCTGGATCTGTGGAATGCTCCCTGCAATACTCCGTATTTTAAAAAATGATTCTTCCCGGTTCTCCCTGTTTCACTGACGGCAGTGTGCCGATCGGACAAGAAATTCTTTTTTCTCTGCAGCACCTGAACCGGCGGTGGCGGCTCTGACAGCGGTGCCTGAGAGGAATTTCAGGTGAAACAGAAGAGGAGGGAGAAATCTCCCTCCTCTTCAGACAATACAGAATCCCTGATTTTACATTTCCGGTTCGATCAGACCGTAGCTTCCGTCCTTCCGTTTATAGACGACGCTCACCAGATCCGTATCCGCATTCAGGAAAACATAGAATGTATGCCCGAGCATTTCCATCTGCAGGCACGCCTCCTCCGGATCCATCGGTTTTACCGCAAACTTCTTCGTACGCACGATCTTCAGTTCTTCGGAATCTTCGTCGCTTTCCTCCTCCATGAACAGAGCGGAGAAAGACGGGGCAGACTGTTTCTTGTCGATCAGTTTGTTCTTGAATTTCTTGATCTGGTTTTCAATGTCATCCGTGACAAGATCGATGGAAGCATACATGTCGTTATTTGCTTCCTCGGCACGGATCAGTCCTTTTTTCGTCGGAATGGTTACTTCGATTTTCTGATCGTCATGGGTCACGCTTAAAGCGACTTTGGCTTCTGTTTCCGGTGCAAAATACTTTTCGAGCCTGGACAGTTTCTTGATGACGCTGCTTTTCAGACCTTCTGTGACTTTGATGTTTCTTCCCGTTATTGTGTATCTCATACAGTCATCAGCTCCTTTTTTTTAGGATACTTAGATTATAGCATATAATCCGGCAGAGGAAAATGCAGGAACTATTTTAACAGAATTGCCAAAGCTGTGTTTTTTTTCCAAAGCAATTCATCCGGGGATTTCCACGGGACAAATTTGTGGATATTGTGCATAAATGAGTGCATAATCCGCGTCCGGCTGGATTTACCGGCTGATTTTGAACGAAAATTTCCTGATTTGCACAGGATAATGATGTGGACAGTGTGGATAAATCCAAACCGCACGGCTGTTCTTGTGCAGTATGCTGATTCGCAGACCGGAACGGAAGGTACCGCCCGCATCGGCCGAATATGTTCTATCTGTGAATAATTTGTAAACATAAATCTGTCAAGTTGAAGTTCTGAAGGCCGGGTGTTAAAATATAACGGTTACTTTAAAACAGCGAAAGCGGAATGCAGGACCGTTACGGCGGCTGCAGTCCGAAATTTAAGGAGTCAGGACAGAATGAATTTTGTGGAAAAATTTTTCGGGACCCACAGCGAACATGAGATTAAGCTGATTGAACCGACGGTGGAAAAAATCGAAGCGCTTCGTCCTTCCATGAAGGCGATGAGCGATGAAGAACTGAAGAGCCAGACACCGAAACTGAAAGACCGGCTGGCAAACGGAGAAACGCTGGATGATATTCTGCCGGAGGCATTTGCCACCGTGAGGGAAGCGGCGAGCCGCGTCCTTCATATGGAACATTATCCGGTCCAGCTGCTCGGCGGAATCGTGCTGCATCAGGGACGCATCGCGGAGATGAGAACCGGCGAAGGAAAAACGCTGGTGTCCACCTGCCCCGCCTATCTGAATGCACTCGCCGGAAAAGGCGTGGATATTGTCACGGTCAACGATTACCTGGCCAAACGTGATGCGGAGTGGATGGGAGCCATCCATGAGTTCCTGGGCCTGAAGGTAGGCGTTGTTTTAAACCAGATGAGCACGGAAGAACGCAAGGCAGCCTATGCCTGTGATATCACCTATGTCACGAACAATGAACTCGGATTCGATTACCTGCGTGACAACATGGCTATCTACAGAGAACAGCAGGTCCTGAGAGATCTTGATTTTGCAATCATCGATGAGGTCGACTCGGTGCTGATCGATGAGGCGCGGACGCCGCTTATCATTTCCGGACAGTCCGGAAAATCCACGAAGCTGTACGAGGTCTGCGATGTCCTGGCGAATCAGCTGAAAAAGGGCAAGGCCAGCGGCGAGTTCTCCAAGATGAACGCGATCATGGGCGAGGATATCGTCGAGACCGGCGATTACGTCGTGGATGAAAAAGACAAGATCGTGAACCTGACAGAGGACGGCGTGAAAAAGGTGGAGCAGTATTTCCATCTGAAGAACCTTGCCGATCCGGAGAACCTTGAAATCCAGCACTGCATTGTCCTGGCGCTCCGTGCAAAGGAACTGATGCAGAAGGACAAGGATTATATCGTAAAGGACGGCGAAGTTCTGATCGTCGATGAATTTACCGGCCGTGTCATGCCGGGCAGACGGTTTTCCGACGGACTGCATCAGGCAATCGAAGCCAAGGAGCATGTGGACGTGAAGCGGGAAAGCAAGACGCTTGCCACCATCACGTTCCAGAATTTCTTCAACAAGTTCAAAAAGAAAGCCGGCATGACCGGTACCGCACTGACCGAGGAAAAGGAATTCCGCAACACGTATTCGATGGATGTCATTTCCATTCCCACCAATGTGCCGGTCATCCGCATTGACCACGAGGATGCGGTCTACAAGACCAAGAAGGAAAAGTTCAGGGCGGTCGTAAACGACATTAAGGAAACGCATGCCAAGGGACAGCCGGTTCTGATCGGTACGATTACGATCGAGACCTCGGAAATGCTTTCGGAAATGCTCCGCAGGGAGGGCATTCCGCACACAGTGCTGAATGCGAAGTTCCACGAAAAGGAAGCGGAGATCGTTGCGGGCGCCGGCATCCACGGAGCCGTGACCATTGCGACGAACATGGCCGGACGTGGTACGGATATCAAGCTGGACGACGAAGCGAGAAAACTCGGCGGCCTTAAGATCATCGGCACGGAACGTCATGAAGCCAGACGAATAGACAATCAGCTGAGAGGCCGTTCCGGCCGTCAGGGAGATCCGGGCGAATCCCGTTTCTACATTTCCCTGGAAGACGATCTGATGCGTCTCTTCGGTTCCGAGAGACTGATGAAGATGTTCGAAGCGCTCGGTGTTCCGGAAGGCGAGCAGATCGAGCACAAGATGCTCACCAATGCAATCGAAAAGGCCCAGATCAAGATCGAGACGAACAACTACGGAATCCGTGAGGATCTGCTGAAGTACGATGAAGTGAACAACGAACAGCGCGAAGTCATTTATGCGGAGCGCGACAAGGTTCTGGAAGGCGCCAACATGCGTGAGACCATCATGAAGATGATCAACGATGTTGTGGAGCAGGCCGTCAACAGGACCATTTCGGATGAAACCAAGAGCAGCCAGTGGGATATTGACGAACTGAACAATATTCTCATCCCGACCATCCCCATTCCCCGGGTCACATATACGGATGACATGGCGGACATGCACAAGAACGAACTGACGCACAAGCTGAAGGAAGCCGCGATCAAGCTGTACGAGACAAAGGAAGCGGAGTTCCCAGAAGGCGAGCAGATCCGTGAACTGGAGAGAGTCATTCTCTTAAAGGTGATCGATGCCAAGTGGATGAACCATATCGATGACATGGAGCAGCTGAGGCAGGGCATCCGTCTTCAGGCCTACGGTCAGAGAGATCCTCTGGTGGAATATAAGATGGACGCCTTTGACATGTTTGAGGAGATGACGCAGGGAATCACGGAAGAAACGGTCCGCATTCTTTTCCATATCCAGGTCGAGCAGAAGGTGGAACGTGAACCCGCTGCAAAGGTGACCGGAACGAACCGTGACGATTCCGCCCGCATGCCGGTCAGGAAAACAGTCCGGAAGATCTATCCGAACGATCCCTGTCCCTGCGGAAGCGGCAAGAAGTACAAGCAGTGCTGCGGAAGAAAACTGTATTCAAAACAGGTGTGATTTTCTGCACCCGGCATCAAAAAATATATCTACATGAAGGTGGTGACAGTTGTGGTCGAATTAGACAATATGAAACAGACATTAGCTACGTATCAGAAACCATTACTGGAAGTGAGGGATTCACTTTGACCTCGACAATAAGGAAAGACGGATTGCCGAGCTTGACAAAATGATGGAGGAGGCGGAATTCTGGACCAATCCGGAAGAATCCACCAAGATCGTCAAAGAGAACAAGAACTTAAAGGATACGGTTGCGAATTACAAAAAGCTCGAAACGCAGTACGAGGACATCGGACTGATGATCGAGATGGGAAACGAGGAGGACGATGCTTCCGTCGTGCCCGAGGTACAGCAGATGCTTTCCGAATTTGCGGACGGACTGGAACTCATGCGGTCCAATACGCTTCTGACCGGAGAGTTCGATGCCGAAAGCGCGATCGTGAAGCTGAACGCAGGAGCCGGCGGAACGGAATCCTGCGACTGGTGCAGCATGCTTTACCGCATGTACACGCGCTGGGCGGAGCGTCACGGCTACAAGGTGGAAGTCCTGGACTATCTGGACGGAGAAGAAGCGGGAATCAAGTCCGTGACCTTCCAGGTGAACGGAGACAAGGCATACGGCTACTTACGAAGCGAGCACGGCGTACACCGTCTCGTCAGGATATCCCCGTTCAATTCCGCAGGCAAGAGAGAAACGTCGTTCGTTTCCTGCGATGTCATGCCGGATATTGAAGAGGATCTGGATATTGAGATCAATCCGGACGATATCCGCGTGGATACCTACCGTTCCAGCGGAGCAGGCGGTCAGCATATCAACAAGACTTCATCCGCCATCCGCATTACGCATTTTCCGACCGGCATTGTTGTGACATGTCAGAATGAGCGCAGCCAGTTCCAGAACAAGGACAAGGCCATGCAGATGCTGAAGGAGAAGCTTTATTTTCTGCGCAAGGCGGAGGAAGAAGCCAAAAAAGAGGGAATCCGCGGAGAAGTCAGCGCGATTGCCTGGGGCAGCCAGATCCGTTCCTATGTACTGCAGCCCTATACGATGGTGAAGGACAACCGCACCGGGTTTCAGACCGGAAATACGGATGCGGTTCTGGACGGGGAGATTGACGGCTTCATCACGGCATATCTGACCTGGCAGAGTCTCGGATGTCCGAAGAACATGAATAATGATGCTGAATAAAACAGCGAGTACCGTAAAGCAGGGCAGGAACCATTTACCGGTTCCTGCCTTGCTTTTTTTCAAAATGGATGGTAATATCTTCCAAGTACATACAAATGTTTTCAGAGGGCGAACATCATGGAAGACGAAGGAAGGTATTTTGTCGTGCGGAGAAAGGCAGTGCCGGAGGTGCTGCTCAAGGTTGTGGAGGCAAAAAAGCTTCTGAATTCCGGAAAACGGAAACATATGTCGGTCAAGGAAGCGACCGATCTTACCGGAATCAGCAGGAGTTCCTTCTACAAGTATAAAGATGACATTTTTCCGTTCAGCGAGAGCGCAAAGGGGAAAACGATCACCCTGTCCATCGAGATTCTGGATGAACCGGGACTGCTTTCGGATCTTCTGCATGTGGTCGCGGTATACCATGCCAATGTCCTTACCATACATCAGTCGGTTCCGGTGAACGGCGTGGCTGCGGTTTCCATTTCGGTGGAGGTCTTAAAGGAAACGGGTAATATTTCCGAGATGGTCGACGAGATGGAACAGATGAACGGTGTCACGGACGTAAAAATATTAGCCAGGGAGTAAAGAACAAAATGATAAAAGTTGCAATCATGGGTTACGGCACGATCGGTTCCGGCGTGTTTGAGGTCATACAGAAAAATCAGAATATACTGAACAAGGCGCTCGGGGACAGAGTGGAAGTGAAAAAGATCCTGGATCTCCGTTCCTTTGCCGGGACGCCGGCGGAAAAGCTGGTCGTTCATGATTTTAAGGAAATCGCAGACGACGGTGAGATCAGCATTGTCGTGGAAACGATGGGCGGCACGGATCCGGCGTACAGTTACGTTAAGACATGCCTGGAACGCGGAAAGCATGTGATTACCAGCAACAAGGCCCTGGTTGCCGATGCGGGCACAGAGCTGTTAAGGGTCGCCAGAGAGCACAAGGTCAATTTCTTTTTCGAAGCCAGCGTGGGCGGCGGTATTCCCGTCATCCGTACGATTGCGGACGGCTATGCGGGGCAGCAGATCGATGAAATCACCGGAATTTTAAACGGCACCACGAACTATATCCTTACCAAGATGGATGAAGAGGGAGAGTCCTTCGAGGAGGCGCTGCGGGAGGCACAGCAGCTCGGATATGCGGAACGGAATCCGCAGGCCGATATCGAAGGCATGGACACCTGCCGGAAAATTGCCATCCTCGCCTCTCTGATGACGGACCGCGAGGTAAACTTCGAGGACATCTATACCGAGGGAATTTCCAATATCGATAAAACGGATTTCGAATATGCGCAGAAAATGGGAACCTCGATCAAGCTGTTCGGCAGTGCGTTTCAGCAGGATGAAAAATTATATGCGTATGTCTGCCCGGTCATGATCGGCAGACCGCATCCGCTTTATGCCGTGAGGGATGTCTATAACGGCGTCGTGATCAGGGGAAACATGCTCGGTGTCACCATGCTGTACGGGAGCGGCGCCGGAAAGCTTCCGACCGCCAGTGCGATCATAGCGGATATCATCGATATTTCAAAGCATCTGCATATGAATATTCCGTTCGGGTGGCATGAGGGAAAGATCAAGCCGGAGATCATGGACAAGACGTCACACCGGTATTTCGTCCGCTTTTCCGGACGGAATCCCGAAGCAATGGAAAGAGCGGAGCGCGTCTTCGGACAGTCCAAGGCGTTTTATCTGGAAGGAAAGGATGAGTTTGCAATCCTGACCGGCTATATGCGCGAGAAGGATTATCTTGCAGTGTCCATCGGCATTCCGAATATCATCAAGATGATACGTGCGGAAAGCGAATAAAATCGACAGGCATAAAAAACAAGACATACCCGCGGCTACGGGCTTTGCCCTATGCGCCGCGGGTATGTCTGTTTTTTATGCATCAGTATTCAGTAAACGCGCCGGCGACGCGTTTAACTGAATGCGCAGGGGAGCGAGAGGAATTAATGCTGCTGACGCAGCATCGCTCCCCGCGCACGAGCAGGAGACGAAAAGTCTTCTCCTGCTCGATCGCAGGGCCGCAAACGGAATATTGTCCCTGCAGGGCACGCGGCAAATCAACTTGAAAGAACAAATGTGACGCTTTATAATGGGAACATCATGGACATTATAAAAACACTTGCACAGGAACTGAATATTGAGAAAACACAGGCGGAAGCAGCAGTCAGGCTGATTGATGAAGGGAACACCATTCCGTTCATATCCCGGTACAGAAAAGAGGTAACCGGCTCCTTAAACGATGAGGTTTTAAGGAATCTTGATGAAAGGCTGAAGTATCTCCGTTCGCTGGAGGAAAAGAAGGCCCAGGTGCTGGCCTCGATCGAAGAGCAGGGAAAGCTTACGCCGGAACTGAAGAAACAGATCGCGGATGCGCTTACGCTGGTTTCCGTTGAAGATCTTTACAGGCCCTACAGACCGAAGCGCCGCACGAGGGCCATGATGGCAAAGGAGAAGGGTCTGGGTCCGCTTGCGGATCTGATCCTTTTACAGAAAACGGATGTCCCGGTCGAGAAAAGCGCCGCCGCTTTTATTTCCGATGAAGAGGGGAAGGAAGTTCCCACCGTACAGGATGCAATTGCCGGCGCCATGGATATCATCGCCGAAAAAATTTCGGATGATGCCGCATACCGGACAAGAATCCGGAACATGACCGGAGAAACCGGAACGATATCCGCATCGGCAAAGAACGAAAACGAAAAGTCCGTATATGAGACCTATTATCATTATGAGGAATCGCTGAAAAAATGTGCGGGACACAGAGTTCTTGCGCTGAACCGCGGAGAAAACGAAAAGATCCTGATCGTGAAAATCAACGCGCCGGAGCAGGAAATCATGAATTACCTGGAGGCGCGGATCATTACCGAAAACAATCCCTATACGACTCCCGTTTTAAAGGAGGCGGTCCAGGACAGCTACAAGCGCCTCATCCAGCCGGCAATCGAACGGGAGATCAGAAACGAACTGACGGAGAAGGCCGAAGAAGGCGCCATCCGCATATTCGGAAAAAATCTGGAGCAGCTTCTCATGCAGCCTCCGATCGTCGGCAAGACCGTGCTCGGCTGGGACCCGGCATTCCGTACGGGATGCAAGCTCGCTGTCGTTGACGCGACCGGCAAGGTACTCGACACGACCGTGATCTTCCCGACGGCCCCGCAGAATAAAATCCGTGAGTCGCAGGAAATCCTGAAGAAGCTGATTGAGAAATATCACGTAGCGCTCATTTCCGTCGGTAACGGAACCGCATCGAGAGAGTCGGAAATGGTCATTGTGGACCTTTTAAAAGAACTGAAGTCAAAGGTTCAGTATGTGATCGTAAACGAAGCCGGTGCGAGCGTATATTCCGCGAGCAAGCTGGCAACGGAGGAATTTCCCAAGTTCGATGTCGGACAGAGAAGCGCGGCATCCATTGCCAGAAGGCTGCAGGACCCGCTGGCGGAACTTGTGAAAATAGACCCGCAGTCCATCGGCGTGGGACAGTATCAGCATGATCTGGACCAGAAAAAATTAAGCGATATGCTGACGGGCGTCGTTGAGGACTGCGTGAACAAGGTCGGCGTCGATCTGAATACCGCTTCCGCATCGTTACTCGGATATATTTCCGGAATCAACAAAGCGCTTGCGAAAAATATCGTCGCATACCGTGAGGAGAACGGACGCTTCCGCAGCAGGAAGCAGCTGCTTAAGGTGGCAAAGCTCGGGCCGAAGGCATATGAGCAGTGTGCGGGCTTTATGAGAATCCTTGACGGGGATGATCCGCTGGATGCCACAAGCGTGCATCCGGAAAGTTACGATGCGGCCCGGTCTCTTCTGGAACGCTGCGGGTACACGGCAGAGGATCTGAAGCAGGGCGGGATCAGCGGAATATCCCGTAAGGTTACGGACACCGGGAAAACGGCGGCCGAACTTAAGATCGGAGCGATCACACTCGAGGATATCCTGAAGGAACTTGAGAAACCTGCCAGGGATCCCAGAGACGAAATGCCGAAACCGATCCTAAGAACGGATGTCATGGATATGAAGGACCTGAAGGAAGGCATGGTCTTAAAGGGAACGGTCAGAAACGTGATTGATTTCGGCGCCTTTGTCGATATCGGCGTTCATCAGGACGGCCTGGTGCATATTTCCCAGATGTCGACCCGTTATATCAAACATCCGCTTGAGGTGGTCCGCGTGGGGGATATCGTGGATGTCAAAGTGATCAGCATCGATCTGGAAAAGAAACGGATAGGACTGTCGATGATTCTGTGAAGCGGCAGCAGTCGGATACCGGTACGGAGAGAATGAATGCTTAAGGAAACATATTCGGAAGAAGAAACGGAAAAATTTGCAGCCGCCCTTGCGGAGAGGATAAAGCCGGGGACGGTGGTCTGTCTTGACGGAGACCTGGGCGTCGGGAAAACCGTTTTCGCCAAGGGCTTTGCTTCCGGCCTCGGAATAAAGGAGCCTGTCGTCAGTCCGACATTCACCATTCTGCACGGCTATGAGGGCGGGAAAATGCCGCTCTGGCATTTTGATGTTTACAGGATATCCGACGTTGACGAAATGGACGAGATCGGGTATGAGGACTGTTTCTACGGGGACGGGGTAAGTCTCGTGGAATGGGCATCCAGAATCGGGGAGATCATTCCGCAGGATGCCGTGAGAGTTAAAATTGAAAAGGATCCGGAAAAAGGTTTTGACTACCGGAAAATAACGGTCAGCGGAATGGATGCGGAGAAATGAAAATACTGGGAATAGAAAGCTCGTCGCTGGTGGCTTCCGTTGCAATCGTGACGGACGACATCCTGACGGCGGAATATACGGTGAATTATAAAAAGACACATTCGCAGACGCTTCTTCCCATGCTGGATGAAATCGTCAGAATGACGGAAACAGATCTTGAGAGCATAGATGCGATTGCGGTTTCTGCGGGTCCGGGTTCCTTTACTGGCTTGAGGATAGGCGCCGCGACGGCAAAGGGCCTCGGCCTTGCTCTTTCAAAACCGTTAATCGCGGTTTCCACGCTGGAAGCGACTGCCTGCAATCTCTTCGGTGAGAGTGCTCTGATCTGTCCGATCATGGACGCGAGAAGAAGTCAGGTCTATAACGGTCTGTACAGGTTTGAAAAGGAACTGGAAACGATTGTGCCCGCCAGGGCGCTTTCCGTGGAAGAACTGATCGAAGAACTGAACGCAGGAAATGAGAAAACGGTTTTCCTCGGCGACGGCGTGCCGGTATACGGGGAGATCATCCGGAAGAAAATGCAGGCCCCGTTTGACTTTGCTCCGGCAAATCAGAACCGCCAGAGAGCATCAAGCGTAGCCGTACTCGGAGAAAAATATTTCCGGGAAGGGAAAACGGTGGACCCCGATGTCTTTACGCCGGTGTATTTAAGAAAGAGCCAGGCGGAACGCGAACGGGAAGAAACGGGGAAGATATAATATGTGGGTCAGAAAAATGGAAGCCGCCGATCTTGCCGAAACGGCAGAACTTGAAAGAATCTGTTTTTCGGATGCCTGGTCGGAACATATTCTGACGGATCTTCTGGACAGCAGCATGGATGCTGCCTATGTTCTCGAGGATAAAAACCGCATCATCGGTTTTGTCAATGCCAGGGCCATCGGAGACGAAGGGGAGCTTTTGAGAATTGAAATTATGCCGGAACGCAGGGGAGAAAAGCTTTCCCGCATTCTGATGGACCGCGCGATGGCTTATTTCAAAAATCACGGCGTGCAGGATGTTACGCTGGAAGTGCGTTCACAGAACATACCCGCGATCGCACTTTACGAGAAATACGGTTTTGCGAAAGAAGGGCAGCGCAGGGAGTATTATCATAATCCTCCGGACGATGCGCTGATTTACTGGAAAAGGAAAACGGAAAGGTAAAGACATGCTGGATATTTGTCTTCTGGGAACCGGCGGAATGCAGCCGCTTCCGTACAGATGGCTGACTTCGATGATGGCAAGATGCGAAGGCAGCAATCTTTTAATCGACTGCGGAGAAGGAACCCAGATCGCACTGCGGGAAAAAGGGTGGAGTCCGAAGCCGATCGATTTTATCTGTTTTACGCATTATCATGCGGATCATATCAGCGGACTTCCGGGCCTGCTTTTAACCATGGGAAATGCAGAGCGTACGGAACCGGTCGTCATGGTCGGGCCGAAGGGAATTGAGAAGGTCGTGGGTGCGCTGCGTCTGATTGCGCCGGAACTTCCTTTTCCGATCAGATATCTGGAACTTACGGAAGCAAGAGAACAGCATAAGCTGGGACCGTATATACTGGATGCCTACAGAGTCAATCACCGGGTCACCTGTTACGGCTATGCGATCACCATTCCGCGGACGGGGCGCTTCGATGCGGAAAGAGCGAAGGCATTCGGAATACCGCTTAAGTTCTGGAATCCGCTGCAGAAGGGACAGACCATGACCGATAACGGCATTACCTATACGCCGGACATGGTGCTCGGAGAAAACAGAAAGGGAATCAGGGTTTCCTACTGTACGGATACCCGTCCGGTACCGGTCATTTCGGAATATGCAAAGGATGCGGACCTTATGATCTGCGAGGGAATGTACGGAGAAGACGGGAAAGAAGCAAAGGCGAGAGACTACAAGCACATGACCATGTATGAGGCAGCGGAGCTTGCGAAGGAAGCGAACCCGAAAGAACTCTGGTTTACCCATTACAGTCCGTCCATGAACCATCCGGACGAGTACATGGATAAGGTGAAAAAGATTTTTCCTGCGGCGAAGGCCGCAAGAGACGGGTGGACGGCAGAACTTGATTTCGAAGGCGACAGCGAGTCATGATGATCCGGCGGAGAATGCTGAAGGGATGACATGAAGGACATATATATTCTTGCAATAGAAAGCTCCTGTGATGAAACAGCGGCGGCAGTCGTTAAAAACGGAAGAGATGTGGTTTCCAGCATCATCTATTCCCAGATTGCGCTGCATACGGTTTACGGCGGCGTCGTGCCGGAAATCGCGTCCAGGAAGCACATCGAAAAAATAAACACCGTTATCAAATCCGCTCTCACGGAAGCCGGGATGACGCTTGATCAGATGGATGCCATCGGCGTGACATACGGTCCCGGTCTTGTGGGAGCGCTTCTTGTCGGCGTGGCGGAAGCAAAAGCCATTGCCTATGCGAAGCATAAGCCTTTAATCGGCGTGCATCATATCGAAGGACATATTGCGGCGAACTATATCGAGCACAAGGATCTCTGCCCGCCGTTCATGTGTCTTGTCGTATCCGGCGGCCATACACATCTCGTGGTGGTCGAGGATTATGATAAATTCCGTATTCTGGGAAGAACCCGTGACGATGCGGCAGGAGAGGCTTTTGACAAGGTCGCCCGCAGCATAGGACTCGGATATCCGGGCGGTCCCAAGATTGACGCCGAATCGAAGAAAGGGAACCCGGATGCCATTTCGTTTCCGAAGGCAAAGGTTGCGGATGCACCGTATGATTTCAGCTTCAGCGGCCTGAAAAGTGCGGTCTTAAATTATCAGAACCGCATGGAAATGACCGGACAGACATACAATGCTTCCGACCTTGCGGCTTCGTTTCAGAAGGCGGTTGTAAGCGTATTGACGGAGCATACGATTGCGGCGGCAAAGGAATTCGGTTTTACAAAAGTTGCCATGGCGGGAGGCGTTGCGTCAAACTCCTGTCTTCGCAGAACCATGAAGGACGCGTGCGAAAAAGAAGGGATCAGTCTGTATTATCCGTCTCCGGTTCTCTGTACGGATAATGCTGCAATGATCGGAGCAGCCGCCTATTATGAATTTACAGGCGGGAAAAAATCGGGGCTGGATTTGAACGCTGTTCCCGGCCTTAAACTGGGAGAGAGATGATGATAGGAAAAAGTGCGGCAATCGTACTCGCCGGAGGCCAGGGGAAACGGATGCACGGCAGCATCCCCAAGCAGTATCTTCCGATCGACGGGAAACCGATGATATGGTATTCTCTTCATGCATTTGAGGAAAGTCCCGTGCAGGAGATCATCCTTGTCGTGCCGCAGGGGGATGAAGAATCCTGCAGGAGAAATATTGTGGAGCACTATGGTTTTCGGAAGGTCAGGGATGTCATAGCGGGCGGAGCGGAACGGGCTGACTCTGTTTACGCGGCCCTTGAAAAATGCCGCGGAAGAGGATATGAACTGGTTGCCATCCATGACGGGGCGAGACCTGTGGTTTCGGTCGAAGTCATAACGGAATCCCTGAATGCTGCGGAAGCCTGCGGAGCCTGCGTGATTGCGGTGCCGGTAAAGGACACGATTAAAGTCGGAGACGAGGAAGGCTATTCCGTGCAGACGCTTCCGAGAAATGTTCTCTGGGCAGTTCAGACGCCGCAGACATTCCGGTTTGATCTGTGCATGGACGCCTATGACAAAATGATGGAGAAACCCGAAAACAGGGAAGGCATAACGGATGATGCCATGGTCCTGGAGCGGTTTTCCAGTCAGAAAGTCCGACTGAATATGGGAGATTACCGGAACATCAAAGTGACGACTCCGGAGGATCTGGTGATAGCGGAGGCGTATCTGAAAGGGGACTGACGGTTTTAAAAAATCTCTTTTCATGCAATTATTCTGCTTGACAAATGGGAAGCCCTCCCTTAGAATAGAAAAGCACGTTTGGAGAGGTATCGAAGCGGTCATAACGAGGCGGTCTTGAAAACCGTTTGTCCGTAAGGGCACATGGGTTCGAATCCCATCCTCTCCGGTTCGCCTTTATGGCGGCTCGAGAGAGAGGGACACAAGCGCTTCGTAAAAAGACAGCCGGGAACAGTTTTAACGGCAGTCCACATATTAGTGATGTTGATTCAGGCACTGTACTTTGAGCAGAAGTACCCAAGTGGTTGAAGGGGCTCCCCTGGAAAGGGAGTAGGTCGCTAATAACGGCGCGAGGGTTCAAATCCCTCCTTCTGCGTTTGCCGAAGCATTTAGCGGAGGCGATGACAGGACCTTGAAAATCGAATAACAGACAGTACACACAACCCTGAAGTTTCTTTGAGAGAAGAAGTTTCAAAAGAAGAAGTAACCATTCCCCGAGAGGGGAACAGTAAAACGGGTAAGATAACGAAGATGATAACCAGAGTTATCGTGACCTGGAAAGAATTCAAGATGAGAGTTTGATCCTGGCTCAGGATGAACGCTGGCGGCGTGCCTAACACATGCAAGTCGAACGAGGTTTATCAGAAACAGAAGCAGCTTGCTGTCGAAGAATCAGATAAACTGAGTGGCGGACGGGTGAGTAACGCGTGGGTAACCTACCTTATACAGGGGGATAACAGTTAGAAATGACTGCTAATACCGCATAAACCGATAGTGTCGCATGACACAAACGGCAAAGCTCCGGCGGTATAAGATGGACCCGCGTCTGATTAGCCAGTTGGTGGGGTAAAGGCCTACCAAAGCGATGATCAGTAGCCGACCTGAGAGGGTGACCGGCCACATTGGGACTGAGACACGGCCCAAACTCCTACGGGAGGCAGCAGTGGGGAATATTGCACAATGGGGGAAACCCTGATGCAGCGACGCCGCGTGAGTGAAGAAGTATTTCGGTATGTAAAGCTCTATCAGCAGGGAAGAAATTGACGGTACCTGACTAAGAAGCCCCGGCTAACTACGTGCCAGCAGCCGCGGTAATACGTAGGGGGCAAGCGTTATCCGGATTTACTGGGTGTAAAGGGAGCGTAGACGGCATGGCAAGTCAGATGTGAAAACCCGGGGCTTAACCCCGGGATTGCATTTGAAACTGTCAGGCTGGAGTGCGGGAGAGGTAAGTGGAATTCCTAGTGTAGCGGTGAAATGCGTAGATATTAGGAGGAACACCAGTGGCGAAGGCGGCTTACTGGACCGTAACTGACGTTGAGGCTCGAAAGCGTGGGGAGCAAACAGGATTAGATACCCTGGTAGTCCACGCGGTAAACGATGAATACTAGGTGTTGGGGGACATAGTCCTTCAGTGCCGCAGCAAACGCAATAAGTATTCCACCTGGGGAGTACGTTCGCAAGAATGAAACTCAAAGGAATTGACGGGGACCCGCACAAGCGGTGGAGCATGTGGTTTAATTCGAAGCAACGCGAAGAACCTTACCAGATCTTGAGATCCAGATGAATGACGGGCAATGCCGTCAGCCCTTCGGGGCATCTGAGACAGGTGGTGCATGGTTGTCGTCAGCTCGTGTCGTGAGATGTTGGGTTAAGTCCCGCAACGAGCGCAACCCTTGTCCATAGTAGCCAGCAGTAAGATGGGCACTCTATGGAGACTGCCAGGGATAACCTGGAGGAAGGTGGGGATGACGTCAAATCATCATGCCCCTTATGACTTGGGCTACACACGTGCTACAATGGCGTAAACAAAGGGAAGCGACCCCGTGAGGGTGAGCGAATCTCAAAAATAACGTCTCAGTTCGGATTGTAGTCTGCAACTCGACTACATGAAGCTGGAATCGCTAGTAATCGCGAATCAGCATGTCGCGGTGAATACGTTCCCGGGTCTTGTACACACCGCCCGTCACACCATGGGAGTCAGTAACGCCCGAAGCCGGTGACCTAACCGAAAGGAAGGAGCCGTCGAAGGCGGGACGGATAACTGGGGTGAAGTCGTAACAAGGTAGCCGTATCGGAAGGTGCGGCTGGATCACCTCCTTTCTAAGGAAGCGAGTAAGGATTGAGGAAACTGCTGTTTAATTATGAAGGCTCTGAGAGAGCCTACGCTAAGTGAGAAGAGTAAGAGAGCGATAAGAGGACGTCGACCAGCGTCTGTGAGAACGAGGAAGTTCCACGGGCAAGGAAGCGCCCGCGGAACGAAGCGCTCGCTAAGCTCGGAAGAACCTCGCGAAGCGGCGCGCTTCTGGTGGCGATACGTCCGGGGGACACACCCGTTCCCATCCCGAACACGATGGTTAAGGCCCGGACGGCCGATGGTACTACGTTGGTAACGGCGTGGGAGAGTAGGCGGCTGCCAGATCAAAAAAAGAGAGACAGCGGAGACGCTGAATACATACAAGTACATAAGGGCTTATAGCTCAGCCGGTTAGAGCGCACGCCTGATAAGCGTGAGGTCGGTGGTTCGAGTCCACTTAAGCCCATAGCCAGTGGGATGGCAGAAACGATAAGAGACGTGAGCCGCGCCACAGGCGGAAGGCCCACGGGGGTATAGCTCAGATGGGAGAGCACCTGCCTTGCAAGCAGGGGGTCAAGGGTTCGAATCCCTTTATCTCCATCGGAACCGAGTAAATAGGTTCTGTAATCGTACCTTGAAAACCGCATATACAGATAAATATCCAGACAGGCCAGGGATGGTCTGTCAAACAAGACATCCGAGGTGGTTATTCCGAAAGGGATAATTACTGAGAAAGAAATAAGAAACAACCTATGACCGGGTGAGCAACGCTATGCTCACTTGCTTTTCGAAAGAAGAGCGGAATGGTCAAGCTAAAAAGAGCGCGGGGTGGATGCCTTGGCACTAAGAGCCGATGAAAGACGCGATAAGCTGCGAAAAGCCGCGGGGAGGAGCAAATATCCTTTGATCCGCGGGTGTCTGAATGGGGAAACCCGGCCGGAGTAAAGTCCGGTCATCCATACGCCAATCCATAACGTATGGAAGGGAACCCGGTGAACTGAAACATCTAAGTAGCCGGAGGAAGAGAAAGAAAAATCGATTTCCAAAGTAGCGGCGAGCGAAATGGAAAGAGCCCAAACCGGGGCGCCTAGCGCCCCGGGGTTCGGACCGCGGAAGTGATCCGTCAAAGTTAGCGGAATGGTTTTGGGAAAGCCAGCCAGAGAGGGTGAAAGCCCCGTAGGCGAAAACTGAGACGGCACGGCGGGATCCAGAGTACCACGAGACACGAGAAACCTTGTGGGAACGCGCGGGGACCACCCCGTAAGGCTAAATACTACTTAGTGACCGATAGCGCATAGTACTGTGAAGGAAAGGTGAAAAGGACCCCGGGAGGGGAGTGAAAGAGAACCTGAAACCCTGTGTTTACAAACTGTGGGAGTGCCGTATGGGCACGACCGCGTACTTTTTGTAGAACGGTCCGGCGAGTCACGCCGGCTGGCGAGGTTAAGCCCGTAAAGGGTGGAGCCGAAGGGAAACCAAGTCTTAAAAGGGCGGGAAGTCAGCCAGAGTGGACCCGAAACCGGGTGATCTACCCATGTCCAGGATGAAGTTGCCGTAAAAGGCAATGGAGGTCCGAACGCACATCCGTTGAAAAGGGTGGCGATGAGGTGTGGGTAGGGGAGAAATTCCAATCGAACCCGGAGATAGCTGGTTCTCCTCGAAATAGCTTTAGGGCTAGCCTCACGCTAGTCTCGCGGAGGTAGAGCGCTGAATTCCTAAGGGGGCGTCAAAGCTTACCAAGGGATATCAAACTGCGAATGCCGCTGAGATGATACGTGGGAGTCAGACTGCACGAGATAAGTTGGGTGGTCAAAAGGGAAACAGCCCAGACCAACAGCTAAGGTCCCAAAGTGCGTGTTAAGTGGAAAAGGATGTGGGATTTCGAAGACAACTAGGATGTTGGCTCAGAAGCAGCCACACATTCAAAGAGTGCGTAATAGCTCACTAGTCGAGAGGTCCCGCGCCGAAAATGTCCGGGGCTGAAACACGACACCGAAGCTTTGGAATGGACGAAAGTCAATTGGTAGAGGAGCAATCCCATAACGGCGAAGCCATACCGTAAGGAGTGGTGGAGATATGGGAAGAGAGAATGCCGGAATGAGTAGCGAGAGGAAGGTGAGAATCCTTCCGGCCGAATATCCAAGGTTTCCAGGGTAAAGCTGATCTGCCCTGGGTAAGTCGGGGCCTAAGGCGAGGTCGAGAGACGTAGTCGATGGACAACAGGTTGAGATTCCTGTACCGACACATAACAGAACTGTGGGGACGCGGGGAGAGAGCGCGATCCGGGAATGGAAAGACCGGAGTAAGCGGGATATCCGTAGGGTAGGCAAATCCGCCCTATAAGGAGAAACCGTGACACGAACCGAACTAAAGTAGGGAAGCGCGTGAGCTCACCGCCAAGAAAAGCCGCTATTGTTTATGTGTCGCCCGTACCGTAAACCGACACAGGTGGATGAGGAGAGAATCCTAAGGCCGACGGAAGAAGCGTTGTTAAGGAACTCGGCAAAATGACTCCGTAACTTCGGGAGAAGGAGTGCCAGGTAAGACTGGCCGCAGAGAATTGGTTCAAGCAACTGTTTAGCAAAAACACAGGTCTATGCGAAACCGAAAGGTGAGGTATATGGGCTGACGCCTGCCCGGTGCTGGAAGGTTAAGGGGAGTACTTAGCGAAAGCGAAGGCGCGAACTTAAGCCCCAGTAAACGGCGGCCGTAACTATAACGGTCCTAAGGTAGCGAAATTCCTTGTCGGGTAAGTTCCGACCCGCACGAAAGGCGTAATGATTTGAATACTGTCTCGGCAATGCACCCGGTGAAA
>Ga0183095_10503_pt4 | contig 45473 bp, 41 predicted proteins | sample BioMet4_FD_130346 | JGI IMG/M metagenome (GOLD analysis project Ga0183095, IMG submission 130346) | Microbial communities from bioreactor (seeded with sewage sludge) at LBNL, California, USA - Biofuel metagenome 4 (v2) (version 3) | ecosystem: Engineered > Bioreactor > Anaerobic > Unclassified ...
CTTCTGCCTTGGAACGACCATTAATGCGAGTGAGGATGGCACTAGCACGATCTGTTTTACCAATCATAACAAGGTAACGCGGTGTCTCAGGCACTAATAAAATGAGTAAGGCAAACAGTCCCGCAGGTACTGCCTCACTACCAAACATATAACGCCAGCCTGTGCTAGTAGCCCATGAAGCTGCTTCAGGGTTGATTACCTGGTTGACATTGTTCACTAATTCGATGATAGGGTTGACATTGTCACCGAGAATAAGGAAGTTGACGAAGTATACGACAAGCTGTCCAAAGATGATGGCGAACTGGTTGAAGCTAACTAGCATTCCACGGATATTGCTCGGAGCAACCTCTCCAATGTACATAGGACAGATGGCAGAAGCAAGTCCTACTCCTACGCCACCAATGACGCGGTAGATGTTGAAAGCCATCAGTAATTGAAATGAAGGTACACCTTTTTCAAAGAAAAACATCTCTGGGTACATACTCCCCAAAGCTGAGATAAAGAAAAGGATGCCTGCGATGAAAAGGCTACGCTTACGCCCAAGCCTCGATGCAAGCAGACCGGAGATGGCCGAACCAATGATACAGCCAATTAATGCACTCGCACAGGTGAAGCCGTGCATGGCATTAGAGTAGTCAAAGTCACTTGCTCCCATGAAGAAAGCTTGTAAGCCTTTCTCTGCACCACTGATTACGGCGGTGTCATAGCCGAAGAGTAGCCCACCAATCACGGCCACCATGACGATGGCTGCGAGATAGGCTTTACTGCCTTTGTCGTTTGTAGATGTCATTATTGTTTATGGTTTTATTGTAGATTCAGCTAGTTTAGTGGTGCAAATATACTATTATTTTTATAACGAGAACTGACTTTTAGTTATTTTTTATTACCAAATAGAATACTGTCGATATTATTATATAGCAGCTATCACGTACTTGAGATAATTCATCAAATGAATTATTAGCTTATCACTATGATGATAATAATTTCAACCAATATATAAATGGGCATGCTATGTTATACACAAAGGATTACTTTCTACACAAATAACATAACATCTTGACCTTAAGTTAATATATCATTGATGTCAGACTTAAGTTTTGTTTGGGCTCTTCTATATCAATATCAAAAAATAAAAAGCACCGTGATTTCAATATGAATCACGGTGCTTATATTATCTTTCTCCAACGCATCTATATGGATGCTGTTCGAAATTTAAGCTTATTATACGATGCCCTGTGCCATCATAGCATTAGCAACCTTGATAAAGCCAGCCACGTTAGCTCCCTTTACATAGTTGACATAGCCATCAGCCTCAGTACCATATTTTACACAATTCTCATGGATGTTGTCCATGATGTCATGGAGTCTCTGATCCACTTCCTCGCGAGTCCATTTCAGACGCTCAGAGTTCTGGCTCATCTCCAATCCTGATACAGCTACACCACCAGCGTTGCTAGCCTTGCCTGGGCAATAGAGCAACTTGTTAGCTTGGAACACCTCAACAGCTTCAGGAGTACAAGGCATGTTGGCGCCTTCGCTTACTGCAATCACTCCGTTTGCAACGAGTGTACGAGCAGCTTCCTCGTTCAGCTCATTCTGAGTGGCGCAAGGAGTTGCAATGTCAGCCTTCTCTGCCCATGGCTTCTTGCCTGCTACATATTTAGCGTTAGGATATTCCTCTACATATTCCTTGATGCGGCCGCGCTCAACGTTCTTCAACTCCATGATGTAAGCGAGTTTCTCAGCATCAATTCCGTCAGCATCATAGATATAGCCATCAGAATCAGAGCATGTTACAGGAACAGCGCCGAACTCAAGAAGCTTCTCGATGGTGTACTGAGCAACATTACCAGCACCAGAAACAAGCACACGCTTGCCCTTGAGGTCGATGTTGCGGGTCTTCAACATATTCTGCAAGAAGTAAACATTGCCATAACCAGTAGCCTCAGGGCGGATGAGTGAACCACCAAACTCTTGTCCCTTACCTGTAAGGATACCTACGAATTGGTGAGTCAAAGCCTTGTACTGGCCGAAGAGGTAACCTACTTCACGACCACCTACGCCGATGTCACCTGCTGGTACGTCTGTGTCAGGGCCAATGTAGTTCCACAATTCGCGCATGAAAGCCTGGCAGAAGCGCATAACTTCACCATTTGACTTGCCGCGTGGAGAGAAGTCAGAGCCACCCTTACCACCGCCCATAGGCAAAGTTGTAAGTGAATTCTTGAAGGTCTGCTCAAAAGCAAGGAATTTCAAAATACTAACATTCACTGTAGAGTGATAACGAAGACCGCCTTTGTAAGGGCCAATAGCATTGTTGTGCTGGATACGATAACCCATGTTGGTCTGTACGTTGCCCTTGTCATCAACCCAGTTTACACGGAATTGGATGACGCGATCTGGGATACAAAGTCTCTCGATAAGGTTTACACGCTCAAACTCGGGATGTTTGTTATACTCATCCTCGATGCTTGTGAGCACCTCACTTACAGCCTGCATGTACTCCGGCTGGTTTGGAAAACGTTGTTTCAAACTCTCCAGAACTTCAGTTGCTTTCATAACACAAATATTGAATGGTTGAAATAATATTGTCGTTAATGATATTTTTTATCTATCAATTACGGTTGCAAAGATACACATTCCTATATTAAAACAAAACAAAAAGGAGGTTTTTTATCATATTTTTGACATAAAAGTAAGATAAATCAATTTTTTAACATTAAAACGACTCAATTCTATCATCTGAGCAGTGTGCGTACACGGAATTAACATTTCAAAGGTCTTGTTTCACGTAAAGGCACAAAAAAAGCGATAACCTTCACAGGCAACCGCTTCAAATCTTCAATAGGTATTAGTTCCTTCTAAGGTAAAAAGATTGTTTTCAGGATAACATTGCAAAGATAAGATATATTTTTTCACAATGCAAATTTTTGTTACGCTTTTTTCAAAGAAACACAAAATGTGTCAAAAAAATAATCCCCGAAAGTCTGATGTCAAACTTTCGGGGATTAGGAAACTAAACCATTTTTGCTGCCCAATGACCTGCAAGCATCGCCAACATGCCAATGGCAAGACTTGCACTGAGATAGAAGACTAGATGTGTAAAACTATTGCCGCGCATTAATATCGCACTCTCACCCATAAAAGTGGAAAAGGTGGTGAAACCACCACAAAACCCAGTAGTGAGCAAAAGCTTGGTTGTGGGCGACAAATAAGCACCATTACTGGGCAAACCAGAAATGAAACCGAAGAGTAGGCACCCTGTTATGTTCACCAAAAATGTACCAAAAGGAAATGGCAAAATAGCTATTGCCTGCATTCCACGCGATACTAAAAGACGCATACCGCCTCCGAAGAAGCTGCCTATGCCCACAATAATAAATTCTTTAAACATCTATATAAATGAATTATAGCGTTATTCTTATATACATACTTAATGACTTGGTACTACTCACCGAGCTTTGTCATGTGGTAACCCATACGTTTCAACTGCATGGCCACACCCATGAGATACATCTGATGCAAGGCTGCGACAAATGTACGAAAGGCATCCTCTGTGCCATGTTCGATAGGTAAGTGGACAAGTTGATTATCTACACGAGCGGCACACTCCCCTACGATACGACGAAGGCGTTCTACTTCCGAAGCTTCGAGCAGCAATACTTTTTCCGAAACATAGTCATCCAGATGATCAAAGTCACATTGGTCACGCAGGTAACCATAGTGATTCTCCACCTTGGAGTAGAGGTCCCAGTCCACATCCCAGTATTTTGCAACGGCCATACCTACATACATGATCCACCCCAAAGCTACCGTGGGGTACTTTTCAAACTCTCGCATGGCGTCAGGAAGATAAGCTTCTCCTACCTTTGCCCATAATTCTTCGATGTCCGGGGCCTCAGGTAGATGTTTGTCTACCTCACCAATGGCTTGCAGATACTCAGCTATATTGGTACGAATAACCGATTCGTAATTGTCCATACAATCTCCTTTCCTTTCGCTTTATTAATTTCAAGATGCAAAGTTACTGTTTTTCAGTAGTATAACGACAATTTTTCAGCAACAATCTTCAACATGGCATGGCATCAGAAAGCCAACACCTGATTACAAAAATGCACATCAAAGAGGGAGCTAAACAATCCTCTTTGATGCGCATTCTGAGTGCACTTTCACAATCATGTCATCTACTTGGAATCATGGCTTCGGCGAGTTTTTCACCTGATAACGTATACATCGTGATTATACCATGTTCCATTGTAGCTAACGTTGGCGGATTACCATTCTTGGGAAAGGTGATGGACCCAGTGTTACAAAACAGCGTTCCCTCATCGCTCGAAGCGAGTTGCCACCGATGGGTGTGACCAGTGATGACCGCATCAAAGTGACCCGGGGGTAGTTTCTCCTTATTATATATATGTCCATGAGTAAGAAGGATACGTCTCCCTTCGTCGATCACCAAGGTGTAATCGCTCATTATTGGAAAAGACAGTTGCATCTGGTCCACCTCAGAATCGCAATTCCCGCGTATAGCGACGATGTCCTCAGCCATTGCATTCAATGTTTTGGCAATGCCTTGTGCATCGATTCCTTCTGGAATTCCATTGCGAGGACCATAGTTGACGATGTCCCCTAGGATTAGCATCATATCGCACTGCTGAGTGTGATAGAACTGAAGTGCCTTCTCGAGAGGTGGTAATGCCCCGTGAATATCAGACAATAACAGGTATTTCACGGTGTGCTAAGCGTTGAGATAGTCCTTCAAACTAGTATTCTTAGTCAGCTTACTAATCTGACGAATAGCCTTATCACGAATCTGTCGCACACGTTCACGCTTCAGCCCCATTGCTTCTGCTGTCTCAGCCATGGTGTGGGGGTTGCCATCGAAGGCATAAAGACTGCCCATGACACGCTGGCCCCGTTCATCGAGAGTGCTTACAAGGGCACGCAACTCCTGCATCAGCATTTCCCGTTCGAGAGCATCATCAGGCACCGAAGCATCCTTATCAGGCACCACGCGCCCCAAGCTTAGCTCGGTACTACCACCAATCGGTGCGTCCATAGATAGTGCACGACTGCGTTTTTTTTCAGTCTTTGGATCTGCTACATTACGGGGCACTCGATAGAGACCCGTCTGTTGCTCAATCGCACTTTGCATAGCCTCACGAATATAAGGTGCTGCATAAGTGACAAAACGCTTCTCCACGCTTCCATCAAACTTAGACGCGGCACGCAACATACCAATGTTTCCCTCGCTGATAAGATCATCGAGAGCCAATCCACGGTGCTCATACTCATGGGCAAGTGACACCACATAAGTAAGGTTTGCCTTCGTGAGTTTGTCTACAGCACGACCATCGCCGGCCTGAATACGCTTGGCCAGCTGACGCTCCTCATCGTCACTGAGAAGCTTCTCACGCCCTATCTCACTAAGATAGGCTTCCAACGAATGTTTATCTTTGTCCATACTAAATCTATTCAAGTCCGGAATCTAAGAGCAGTTCAGCCACTTCCTCAGGCGTGTTAAAAGGCATTCCATCCATCAGCTCATTGTCTTTCAGTTCATTGGATAACTCCAGCGCCTGCTTCTCTGTGAGTTTAGGGTTGCCATCAGCGTCACAAGCAGCGCGCAGCGCCGTCAGTATCTGGGCACGGTAATCATCGATTGATTCCATTGTTATATCGTTCTATTATAATATTCCTTTATGATTATGATCTGCTCTACAGTGGCAAATATACGAAATAATTCTTATTTGGTATGTCATCGCCCTAAAAAGTTATGGCCGAATCTCTCGATTCGGCCTAGATAACATTCATCATCTATCCTCTGAATATTCATAGAACGGGAAACGCTTTTCGGTTTCTCCCTCAGTATACTGCCATATAGTCTCATAATACTTCGGATTCTCGCCTATCCGCTTCAGTTGACAAAGATATTCGTGAATTGACTTGTTCTCTTTGATAAACACCTTGGGCATCTGCTCTATGACGGGGCTGTGTCGACGTGTATGGTCGTGATCAAACATCAATATACGTCGACCATCAGGCATAATGCCTACCAACGAGAATGTCATGCTCTTGCCAATACCTGGCAGATTGAGAACGCTGCGATCGGTTGCAACGAACGGAATATCGTTGGACTTGCAAAAATCGTCGAGAGCCTCCTCTTTTTTATACGTTCCCAAAAGCCTTGTCGTAAGCGCCTTTGCCTGTTCTGCCGAAAGCATACCCAATGATTTCTCCTCTAGTTGCTCTTGCAACGAACGGCTGTTTGGCGTAAAGACGTCGTGGTTCTCCTCAAAACCCTTCACGCTGAAGGTGTAATAGCAGAGCACTCCCAAGCGATTGAGCACTTGGCGCAGCTTGGCCGTATGTCCACGACGAGATGCCGCCACGTTATAAACAAGTTGATTGTTCACCGTCCAGCCGATTGATTGTAGCCGCTTGATGGCTATTCTAGCCTCGGTTGTAACCTCAAGCGGTGTCTGAAAATGTGTTTGGATAAAGAATTGCTTGATACCTGCTGCCTCGCCCATAATGCGAAACTCACGCAAAACGTCAAGTAATTCGTCGTTGATGCGCATGGGTAGATAGACGGGCAGTCGTGTGCCAAGCCTCACTCGCTCAATCTCGGCCACTTGATGGTTGGCATCATTCTCCGCGTTTGTCCTTCGCTTGCGCTGCGCCATGGTATAGACGGCATGGAGGATTCGGTGCAAAGACTGGTTCTGACTCATCAGTGCGTCGCCACCAGTGATAAGGATATCCTTCAGTTCTGAATCTTCTTCGAAGTATTGCATCAACCTTTGCAACTTCTGTGGCCAGCTCTCTTTGGGTCTCAACTTGTCGAGATTAAAGTTGAGATGTCCTTTTTGGAAGTCATACATGCGCTGGCATGATGCACATAGTCCTCCACAGGCACGTCCCATTGTATCAGGAATAAGGATGGCCACATCGGGATATCGCCGGTGGATATTGCCGCCTTCTGGAAGAATCCACCCTGCAGCGTTAGGCTTCTCAGGAACCACTTCATCCTCCTTCTCCCATGCATGAATGTCACCAAAGGTATCAACAAGGTTGCGAGAATAGAACACATAAGACCGAATAGCATAGTCATCATACCCTTTTTCGGTAGTATTGAGCAAAGAGAGGTAATATGGAGTTATAAAGATGGGCATTCCTTTCTCCCTCGCCTCATGATAGAGAGCTATAGTCTCATCACTTAGCGTTCCGTCCATCAAGTGGTTTAATGCCGCCACACTTCTCACGGCCATGGCAAGATGGAACCGATAATCATTCCACCAAATGTCAACCAATTCCAGCTTCTGCTCATGTGTGCTATCCGGTGGGAATGCGTATCGACTAGTTTCTGAGTGCCGATGTTCTATCTGCTCAACGAGTCCCTCCATGATACGTTGTTTATTGGCCTCACGAATACGCATTACGCTAGTGTTCAATCCTGATGGCCAACGCTTCATCCAATGCATCACTTTAACATCAGACGGTTTTTCGGGTACCTCTGTTAAGAGACGTTCCAGCTGTCTATAAATATCTATGGCAAAGTCAACGGTAAGCCCAACATCATCCCCACGCAACAGATGCCAAAGCGAGGAGATGGTATTGAGTTCAACATGAGTCCCGGTTGACAGCTCAAACACCTCTCGACAATCAAATTCTATCAGGTTCTTAAGATTCCTATAAGCGCCTAGGCGCTCTTCATTTCGCAGCTTTTCAACCCAGCCAATCAGTTCGCATTTGAAGACATCTATATCTTCGCAGCTGTCTGCCATGACTTTGAGATTTGGAAATGCCGATAAGATGAGGCCTTTAACCTGTTTTAAATTTAATATCGTGAAGTTCTGTTTCATAAGTGTAAAATGTTTTATTGTCTGTACGTCTCCCCTCTCGTGAGATGTTTTATTGGCGGCATTTTCCCCTGAGCAAACCTAAAGAAGGGGATTTCCCCACAAGAATTGCTATGCAAGATGACCTTCTTTCAAAGCTTTTTTGCCACATAATAAAATGACATACAAAGCTCATCATTGCATCAAATATACATAAAAATGAGGAAAAATCGTCAAATTGATAACAAAAAAAAGGTTAAAGTTCATTTATGTAACAATCCTTTTCTTACGTAAAATCTCTGTATACTGCGATTTATACAACTTTCACGGTAATTTGACAAAGTTTCCACTGCAAATTGATTATCTTTGCATTATCAACCATAAAAAACGATATGAAAGAGGTAATCGTCAAGGAAACTGATCTGCAGCGTACCGCAGAAGAAGGAATGGATGCATTTGTTCGCGTGTTCACTGAGGCAATCCACACTGCGATAGGCGGCGAACTCAATGCCGAAAACATGGCGGAGCTAAACGCCGATCAGATCACTTTGCTCGGCTATGAGATGCTTCGAGACGAGGTGATGACTGGTGGATTTATTCAGCTCATCCACAATCGCTATGGTGATTTTATCTTCCGCAACCCCTTCGACAAGGCGATGCGCAACTGGGGACTCGTCGAACTTCATCATATGATTGCCAAGACCCATCGCCTCTTCATGAAATATCATGAGGAAATCGAACGTGACTACACTCAGGAGGAGTTCGATGCACTCTATGAGAAATTTCCGGAATTTGACCCATATGATGATGATTTCGTTGAATATGAGGAGCGTTTCACCGAGCAAGTGGCTCACTACATCGACGAAAACATCAGTACTTTTGCCAAGATAGAATGAACAAGCAAGAACAGGAACTACGTAAAAAAAGTCCCGTACAGATAAGAAACAAGAAGGCCTCTTTTGAGTATGCCTTCGTAGACACCTATACCGCCGGCATCGTGCTTACGGGCACGGAGATCAAGTCCATCCGAGGGGGCAAGGCATCGCTTGTGGATGCCTACTGCTACATCAACCATGGCGAGGTATGGGTCAAAGGGATGAACATCTCGCCCTACTTCTATGGCTCATTTGCCAACCACGAAGCAAAGCGCGACCGCAAGCTTCTGCTTACAAAAAGAGAGATACGCAAACTCATTCAGGACTCCTCTGCACCAGGATTTACCATCGTACCGACGCTGATTTTTATTGATAACCATGGTCGTGCAAAGGTGGATATCGCCCTTGCCCGAGGAAAGAAGGAGTATGACAAACGCCAATCTCTCAAAGAGCGGGAAGACAAGAGGGAAATGGATCGAGCCATCAAGCACTATTGATTAGCGCCCTTTGGGAATGCGATCGCAGTGTAATGGCATCGTGAATCAATTTGAATTACCGAGTGAATCAATTTGAATTACCGAGTGAATCAATTTGATTCACAACATGAAAAAAGAACATTCTTCTGGCTACTGATGAAGCCAGAATGTTGGATAACAAAAAGATTTGAAACCTACAGATTTGATATGATAAAGACAGTAGCCTTCGACCTCGGTGGCATCATCATGGAAATTGACAACGAGGAACCGACAAGAAGGTTTCAGGAGATTGGTGTTCAAGATGCCACAACCCTGCTAGACCCCTATACTCAAGCAGGGGTCTTCGGCGATTTGGAGCATGGCAAGATAAGCGAAGAGGAGTTTCGGCAGCGATTGAGCACCCATGTAGGCCATGAACTCACCTGGCAGCAATGCCAATATGCATGGTTGGGATATGCCAAGTCGGTGCCACAACATAGCTTTCCCACCCTATTGCGACTCCGTGAGATGGGATATCGTGTGGTGCTTGCGTCTAACACCAATGGCTTCATGCAATCGTGGGTAGACTCTGAGAAATTCTCGGGCGACGGACATGCAGTAAGCTTTTACTTCGATGAGCTCTACCGCAGTTATGAGATGAAGGAGATGAAACCTGACGAGCGTTTCTTCACCTATATTCTTTTACACGAAAATATTCTGCCAGAGAACCTGCTCTTTATCGATGACAGTCCTCGCAACTGTGCGATAGCCAGTAAAATAGGTATTCTTACCTATTGCCCGGAAAATGGAGCAGACTGGACCGGAGCCGTGATGGACATATTACAGAAAGACAGAGGATAGAATATACGCCTGCGGTTGTTATAAACGTACAGGCAAATATATACCACTCAGTTATTTTTTCGTCACCAACTACCCTTGATCTCCTGATTTTTATTTATATTTGCCACTGTGAAACAATTGATTACGATACTCGGTCCTACGGCCAGCGGTAAGACTTCGCTCGCCGCCGCCCTAGCCTACGATCTCGGTGGAGAGATCATCAGTGCAGACAGCAGACAGGTGTATCGGAGCATGGACATAGGTACGGGCAAGGATCTGGATGACTATGTGGTCTCGGGAAAACAGATTCCTTATCACCTTATCGATATTGCCGAACCTGGAGAGAAATATAATCTCTATCGGTATCAGCAGGATTTCAACAATGCCTATATTGATATAAGAGAGCGAGATGCATGGCCTATCCTCTGTGGAGGTACGGGACTTTATATCGAGGCTGTTCTCAAGGGCTACGCACTATCGACGGTTCCCCAGAATCCAGAGCTTCGCAAGCAATTGGAAGGTGAAAGTCTAGAACAGCTTACAAAGCAACTCAAAACAATAAAAAAGCAGACGGGTTCGACGATGCACAACACCACGGATGTAGACTCCGCCCAGCGTGCCATTCGAGCTATCGAAATCGAGACCTACAATTTGGAGCATCAGGCGGAACATAGAGAAATGCCCACGGTAGATTCGCTCGTAATTGGCGTTTCTATCGACCGCGAAAAGCGACGCAAGAAAATCACGTCGCGTCTGAGGACTAGGCTAGACAGTGGCATGATCGACGAAGTCAAAGGGCTCCTGGACAGCGGGATTCCTGCGGAAGACATCATCTATTATGGACTGGAATATAAATACGTGACCGAGTATATCATCGGACAACGTACTTATAAGGATATGTTTCAGAAGCTTGAGATAGCCATACATCAGTTTGCCAAACGGCAGATGACATGGTTTAGAGGCATGGAGCGACGAGGGACCACTATCCACTGGGTTGATGCAATGTTGCCAATGGAGGAGAAAATCGACAAAATCAAAGCAATGATATGATGGAAGAGAAACGTTGGGGTATTATCTATTGTCCGAAGTCAGGACCTTTAGGATCGTCTCAGAAACGATGGGAGAAGATTCGCCGTTGTCTGAACGAGAATGGCATCAGTTACGACCACGTGCAGAGTGAGAGCACGGGGAGCGTAGATAGGTTGGTCAAGATGATGATCAACAACGGCTACCATACCATCGTCATTGTCGGAGGAGACTCTGCTCTCAACGACACAGTGAACTGCTTGATGCAGACCGAGAAGAATTTGCGCGACCAGATTGCCATCGGTGTTATTCCCAACGGTGTGATGAACGACTTTGCACACTTCTGGGAACTTGAAGAAGACGACTATGAAAAAACCATCCGTAGTCTGAAGCAAAGGCGTGTAAAGCGCATCGATCTAGGCTGTATACGCTATAAGAACAAAGAGGGGGAAGCATGTCGACGTTACTTCCTCAACTGCATCAACGTGGGTCTCATCGCCGCCATCATGAACTTGCGTCGTCAAACGCGTCATGCGCTTGGTTCACGCACACTCTCCTTCATGTTCTCCTTTATCCTTATGATTTTCCAAAGGTTGGAATACCACATAAAAATGAAGATCAATGCCGAGACCATAGATCGTAAGGTGATGACAGTCTGCGTGGGCAATGCGCTTGGCTATGGGCAGACTCCTAATGCTGTGCCCTATAATGGTCTTCTCGATGTGTCGGTGGTTTACCATCCGGAGATGACACAACTCTTCGAGGGGTTTTACCTTTTCGTACGTGGAAAGTTCCTCAATCATCACAGCGTACACCCTTATCGCACCCGGGAAATACACTTTGACAAGGCCGAAAACGCACTCGTAGGTATTGATGGCCGCTTATTGCGCACACCAGTAGGACCTTTCTCCATTAGCGTGGAAGAGTCTGTCATCAACTTTATCATACCGGAATAACCGAATAATCACACTTACATTAAGGCTCTGCTATGCCGTTGCTCGGCACACAATCGCCTTGATATCACTATTATCCCCCTAAAAAGAATATCACCGACCCCTCCTAATGGAGATTTCGGTGATATTCTTTTATTTAAGTTTTACGACTGTGCTGAGATGTTTATAGATCCCAACCCACGGCAGAAGCGCCTAAGACAGCTGCAGAGCTACCATCGAGTCCACTAACCAAGAACTTAGCCTTGCCCTTGAAAATCTTCAAGATGTGGGCATCATAACTACGCTTGATAGGTTTCATCAGTAGGTCACCAGCCTTGGTCAGACCACCAAAGAAGACGAATGCCTCAGGAGATGAGAAAGCCGTAAAGTTGGCGCAAGCTTCTCCAAGGAGTTCACCGGTGATATCAAAGATATGCTTAGCCAATTTATCTCCCTTACCTGCAGCGATGCTGACATCGAGAGACGTGATATCCTCTGGTTTCATATCGCGCAACAATGAAGGCTCGTCGGTGGTGGATAACAGTTCACGAGCAGTACGCGCTACGCCTGTAGCGGAGCAGTAAGCCTCAAGACAACCTGTGCGTCCACAACCACATGTACGTCCGTTTTCACGGATCATGGTCACGTGTCCCAGCTCTCCGGCAAAACCATCGCTACCATAAACCACCTTGCCATCAATCACAATGCCAGAGCCAACGCCTGTACCGAGAGTGATAACGATGAAGTTTTTCATGCCACGAGCAACGCCGTATGCCATCTCTCCGATAGCAGCTGCATTGGCATCATTGGTCAATCCTACGGGAATGCCTAAGGCTTTAGAAAACATATCAGCCAAAGGTACTACACCATTGTGTCCCCATGTGAGGTTGGGAGCAAATTCAATGGTACCTTTATAATAGTTACCATTTGGTGCACCGATACCCATTCCCTTTATCTTATCGATACCTCCAACTTGGTCAATAATAATTTGCAATGCCTCAATAGAAGCATTCACATAGTCCTTCACATCCGCATAAGCCTGGGTTTTGATGGCTGTCGTAGCCTTGATTTCACCACGACTGTCCACGATACCAAACACAGAATTGGTGCCGCCAAGATCCAACCCAATTACATAGGGTTTCATTTCCTGATCCTTCATTATTGTAATATATTTAGTTAGTATAATTATTATCGGTCGGTAGCATTCGTTCCATAGGCGCATTGCGGTGGAACAACTACATCTTTTATAACATGACCAAGCGTATTGGACTTGCATATTCTATATGCAAAGATAATAAAACATTTAGGAAATTACATGTTTACATCCAAATTTATTCCTATTTAAAAACAATGGATAAAGTCAGACGACATGTCAAGGATTATGGTCTTAGACTTCAATCACCGATTGTTTGATGGGGGCGCCATTTGGATTGCCATGATTGGAGAGGTACACGCCAAGAAGAATAAGTGCAGAACCCAAGTAGGCCAACAATGTCATGTGCTCGTCAAGAAACAATGCTGAAAACACAACCGTGGACACAGGGTTAAGATAAATGTAATTGCTAGCAGTGAGGGCGCCAAGCTTTTTGCTCACCCAGCTCCAGAGAATAAAGCAGGCGAAACTTGCCACAAGGCCCAAAAACAAAAGATTTCCCCATATTTCAGGTTTGAGAAATCCTTCCAAAGGAAACTTCCAAGGACGGAAAAAGTACATTGGAAGAACAGAGATAAGGCCATAAAAGAACACCTTGCGCGTAACAAAGACAGCGCTGTAGTGCGACACTCGTCGCAACATCAGACTGTAAACAGCCCAGCTAAGGCCAGCACACAAGGCTAGAAAGTCACCAAGAGGGTTGAGTTTGAGTAAGAAATGACCATTGAATACCACCAAGGCGACGCCTAATGTAGCCACTACTGCTCCGATGATAAGGTTTCGCGTGGCCTTCACGCTCTTTAAGAAAGCAAGGGCAAGCAGCATCGTCAATAGCGGCGCAGTACACACAATGAAGGACACATTGTTGACATAATCGATTCGGACAGCCTCGTTTTCGGTGACAAAATATAACGACCCACCTGTCACCCCAAGCAACACCATGAGCAGTTCGTCTTTCCACGAGTTGGCCCAAAGCTTTCGCGGAGAAATAAACCAAATACAAATGTAAGCGAAGAGAAAGCGGAAGGTGAATATCTCATGTGCCTCTAGGCCATTCATCAGCAGAACTTTGGAGTTAACAAATGTGCAACCCCAAATCAACACTACAGCTATTGCTAGCAAGTGATAGCGTAAGTTATGATTAGCCTTCATATTATATTGCTCACGTAAACTAATCTTTCAAACCCTTCAAAGTTATCAAGACAGTATGGTGGCTATTAGGTGTCGGGCACCTGCATGCTCGCGGAACTCACAAAGATAAATACCCTGCCAGATGCCAAGGGCCAAATGTCCGTCTACGATGGGTATGCTAACGGAAACTCCTATCATGCTACTTTTGGCATGGGCACTCATGTCAGTAGGTCCCTCGTCTTGGTGTAGGTAGACCTCGTCGGCATCGGGCACAAGACGATTCATGATAGTCTTCAGGTCAAGGCGAACATCTGGATCGAAGTTCTCATTGATAGTGAGTGCACAACTGGTATGTTGCACGAACAGATGCAGTACCCCTGCCTGTGGTAACTGTGGTAACTGACGCATCACCTCGCTAGTCACCAAGTGAAACCCGCGTTCAAAGGGTCCAAGACTGAAGTTAGTTTGTCGTACCATGACCGTCAGTTGTTACTTATTTTAGATACCTACATTTTCTTGGTCTTCGACCAGTGCCAATGTCTCAGATTTATCCTTTGGCAACAGAAGGTTTAACAACACACCTACGATAGCGCTCAATCCGATACCACTGATAGCAAAGTTGCCCCAGCTCAACACAGCTCCACCAATGCCCATAGTAAGTGTTACTGAGAGAATAATGATATTACGTGTAATTGACAAATCCACTTTGTGTTGGATAAGGTTTTGGATGCCCACACTGGCAATGGTGCCAAAAAGCAATAGCATGATACCACCCAAAACGGCTTGAGGTATGCTTTGCAGTAATGCCGACAGCTTGCCGATAACTGAGAATACGATGGCCGTGGCGGCAGATATGCGTATTACTTGAGGATTAGTTACCTTAGTAATACTCATTGCGCCAGTAACCTCTGAATATGTGGTTACAGGAGGGCCTCCTAGAAAGCTAGCAGCAAGACACGCCAAACCGTCACCAAGCATAGTACGGTGCAAGCCTGGATCGGCTACAAAATCCTTCTTAGCTACGGCACCCACCACATAAATGTCTCCGATATGTTCTATCACAGGTGCGATAGCCACCGGAATCATATAGAAGAATGGCTCCCAAGCAAACTCAGGCAAATGAAAATGCTGTATCGATGGTGGCAATGCAAACCATGGTGCAGCAATGACAGGATCAAAATTTACTACCCCCATGGAGAGTGCTACGATGTAACCAACGATGATACCAATAATGACTGGTACCAATTTGATAAGTCCACGGGTGAAGGAAAGAATCACTATTGCTGTTGCCAAAGCTATAAAGGCAAGCGTCCAATTGGATTTTGCCATATCTACAGCGGATGTAGAGAGTGACAAGCCGATAAGTATAATGACAGGCCCAATCACGACCGGCGGGAAGAGCTTGTCAAGAAGTCGCTTGCCTTGCCACTTGATGAGCGCCGACATGATGAAGTAAACCAAAGCGACACCTATAATGCCCGCTAAGGTTCCCGGCATGCCCCACTGCTTACTGGCAGCAATGATGGGGGCGATAAAAGCGAAGCTACTGCCTAAGAAGATAGGCACCTTACCCTTGGTAACGAGGTGAAAAATGAATGTTCCAATACCAGCAGTCATCAAAGCCGTAGCTGGGTCGAGCCCAACAAGCAGTGGAACAAGTACTGTAGCCCCGAAGGCGATAAAGAGAAACTGCACACCTAGGATGGTCTTCTTAAGTGGAGATAGCGTTTCGTTGTTCATAATGATAATAAAACTAAGTCCACTTAAATATCCGATGCCCTGAAAAAAAGCGCCCGAACCGTGGGATTTTTCAGGATGCAAAAGTAAGAAGAAATCTCCGAAGCAACAAGGAGAGATGTGAATTTTTATTAAGAGACAGTATGATTATGAGACTATTCCTGTTTCGACAATACGTTTTGGCGACGATATTCCATAGGGGTCATGCCTGTCATGCGCTTGAAAAACTTGCTGAAAAAGCTCATGTTGGGAAACTGCATGTCAATGGCAATCTGCTTGAGAGGCTTCGATGTGTGGCGCAAGTCCACCTTAATTGTTGTTGTCAAAGCCTCATCGATCCATTCCTTGGCACCTCGGCCACTCGCCTTCCCAATTAATGTGCCCAGATAGCGCGGTGATAGGCAAAGTCTATTGGCATAGAAAGACAAGTTATGTTCTTGCCTTGCATGAGCATTTACCAAACTAATAAACTGTCCGAAAACCTCTTGCTCATGACTCTGAATATTACTCTCCCCCTGCCCATGAGTCGTATAGATGCAGTCAACCCACCAACACAATGAGGCTGCAAGATTTAGAAAGACATTGGAACTATAATTATTTTCATGAATAGTATCATAGAGCAGGTTGATAAACCTTGTGACAATGTCTAACTCCGACTGATCCAAACTGATATGGAAATTACGCAAATGGCCATCAATGGAAGGTGGAAGACTACCCCCTAATGCCAAGGAAAGTAGACCATCGTTCATCGTAAAGCCCTGACCCATGATATCGGAACTATGATCTAAAAGTATAAACGTGGATTGTTTATCCACGAAAGTCAGGTCTCCTGCATTGAGGGCAATCGGCAAGAGATTTACTACGGCATGCATAGAGCCTTGAGTAATGACCATAATACGCATCTCATCAATGATAAACGGCTGATTTAAAAGGCTCGTAGCTATGTCCGGAACAAACCTTTTGACGACGCCAACATTCTGATTAAAGAACACATGACGATCGTCAATGGGTAGTTCATTGAGTTTCGTTTTAAACTGAAGAAGCGACAATCGTTGAATTTCTTTTTGTTCCATAGAGCTGACTTAGATGATGCAAAGATAAATAAAACGATAATATTTTGGCATTTTATAGAAAAACAAGTACAAAAAGGACATCTTTTAAGCACAGAAGATAACATCATATAGGGATAAATGACATATCTTTGCAGCAGACAAACGAATAATATTGCACTGTAAAATGACACAGCATCACATCGTTTCACAATGGCTCGGAATAATGGCAAAGATGTCAGGCATGGTCTTAGGCCTCTTCGTTACATTGACCTCAAGCTACGCACAATCCTTGGAGGAATGTCAACAAGCTGCCGAGCAGAACTACCCCCTGATTCGACAGTATGGCCTCATCGAGCAAACCACCAAGGCCACGTTAGACAATATCGACAAGGGATGGCTGCCACAGCTATCCACTTATGCACAAGTCGCAGCACAGAATCGAGTAGCTAATCTCCCTGATTACTTGGCAAAGTCTGCCCAAGCAAGTGGAATAAACACTGGTGGACTACGCAAAGAGCAGTATAAAATAGGTGTAGACGTACAACAAGTGATTTACGACGGTGGACAGATACGGCAGCAAAAGGAGGTTGTACGCAAACAGAGCGAGGTTCAGGCAGCACAGAATGACATAAACCTTTATGCCCTCCGCCAACGCGTGAACGACCTATACTTCGGGTTGTTGCTCCTGCAAGACAAAGTCATGATGAATCATGACCTGCAACAAGTGTTGCTCTCCAGCGAACAAAAGATAGCCAACATGGTCAAAGGAGGTACAGCGGCAACGAGCGATCTTGATGCGATACGCGCCGAGAGGATGAGTGTACGACAGAACTCTGTAGAGCTAGTGAGCCAACACTCGGCACTCATGAGAACGCTCTCGCTATTCATAGGAAAGCCCGTCATTAAGGTCGAGAAGCCTAGGATAGCCGATGTAGACAATGCTCTTCTAGGAGATGCCAAGCTCCTGAGCAACAACCGTCCCGAACTTTCGCTCTTTCAGAAGCAAATCGCACTGGCCGATGCGCAGAAAAATGTTCTCGAAAGTCGTCTACGCCCCACCCTTGGTGCATTTGCTCAGGGCTTTTATGGTTACCCTGGCTACGACCTCTTCCGCGACATGATGCATCACACGCCATCGCTAAATGGCATCATCGGACTAAAGTTCTCCTGGAACATTGGCGCACTTTACACTCGTAAAAACGACCAAGCGGTGCTCAACCTACAACGTCAGAATGCAGAAAACGCACGCGATGTGTTCCTATTCAACAATAAGTTGCAGACTACTCAACAGAGCGAAGACATCCAAAAGTATCGCAAACTGCAACAACAGGACGATGAAATCATTCGTCTTCGCACCAATGTACGCAAGGCAGCAGAGTCAAAGCTCTCCCACGGAATCATTGATGTGAATGCTCTCGTAAAGGAAATCAACAACGAGAATTCTGCTAAGATACTTTATTCCATCCACGAGATACAATTGCTCAAGGCGGTGTACGACATGAAGACTTCACTCAATAGATAAACAGAAATCATCAAAAGCATACGATATGAAACGACTGAACATCATTCTAGCCATCAGCATAATCTTACTTTCATCTTGTAAGAAAACAGAAGAGGAATCAATAGCCACGGGTATTTTCGAAGCTACCGAGACCACTGTATCTGCCGAACAGAATGGCAAACTCGTGCAGTTCACGGTAACCGAAGGACAGACCTTGGCTTCCGGACAGGAAGTGGGGCTGGTGGACACCGTGCCATTGATGCTCAAATTGGCTCAGGTGGGTGCCACCCGACAAGTCTACGATGCACAGAAACCTGACCAAAGCGCACAGATTGCAGCCCTTGAAGCACAGTTAGTGAAGGCCAAACAGGAGCAACAGCGGTTTTCGGAACTGGTTGCCGATGGTGCCGCCCCAAGTAAATCACTGGATGACGCACGTAGTCAAGTCACAGTATTGCAGAAGCAAATCGCTGCGCTTAAGTCCAGCCTCAACACCCAAGTGTCCACGCTCGACAGTCAACAGAAGACTACCGACACCGAAAAAGCAATACTCCATGACCAACTGCGCAAATGCCACATCACAGCACCTCTTAGTGGTACGGTTCTCGAAAAATACGTCGAACAAGGCGAAGTGATTGGTGCGGGTCGCCCATTGTTCAAGATGGCAGATACGAAGAATATGTTCTTGCGCGCCTACGTCACCTCATCACAGTTGGCAACGGTCAAAGTTGGGCAGCGCATCAAAGTGCGCACAGACTATGGCGACGGTCAAGGCAAAGAGTATGAGGGTACGATCTCATGGATATCCAACAAGAGCGAGTTCACGCCCAAGACTATTTTGACCGATGACGAACGTGCAGACCTTGTCTATGCCATGAAGATAGCCGTAAAGAATGACGACTATATCAAGATTGGCATGTATGGTCGCGCAGTGTTGCCTAATCCATAATCCTTCATTACACCCAACTCCTTTTCGTTCCATGTATTTGGCAAGCTGACTTATTCTGCCACCATTCTTAGACTTTTCACTGTTATGAGCGCAATAGATATTACCCATGTGAGCAAGGCTTACAGCCAACTCCAAGCCCTCGATGACGTGTCGATGACCATCGAAGAGGGTGAGGTGTTTGGACTAATCGGTCCTGACGGCTCGGGTAAGACGTCGCTCTTTCGCATCATTGCCACTCTCTTGTTGCCCGACAAGGGTTCAGTCACCGTGGATGGACACAACACCCGTGAAGGAATGCGTGCCATACGCAAGATCGTTGGCTATATGCCTGGCAAGTTTTCGCTTTACGAAGACCTTACCGTCGAGGAGAATCTGCATTTCTTTGCCACCCTCTTTGGAACCACGATAGAGGCAGGTTATGACAGCATCAAAGCCATATACTCACAGATCGAACCCTTCAAGGATCGTCGAGCAGGAGCTCTATCGGGTGGCATGAAGCAGAAACTCGCCCTTAGCTGTGCTCTGGTGCACCAGCCCAAAGTACTTCTCTTGGACGAACCAACCACTGGTGTTGATCCCGTGAGCCGCAAAGAACTGTGGGATATGCTCGGTATGCTCAAGGCTCGCGGTATCACTATCATTGCCGCAACGCCTTATATTGATGAGATAAGACGCTGCGAGCGAGTGGCTTATTTGGACAAGGGACAACTGCGTGGCATCGGAACAGCAGAAGAGATACTGACCGAATACAAGTCGGTGTTCAATCCTGATCATCTGTCCACGGTGGAACATACCGAGGAAAAAGAGCCGGTCATCGAGGTCCAACACTTAGTGAAGGCCTTCGGAACTTTCCATGCAGTAAATGATATCAGCTTTTCAGTACAAAGGGGAGAAATCTTTGGATTTCTCGGGGCTAACGGTGCAGGTAAGACAACGGCCATGCGCATCCTCACGGGACTGAGCCAACCCACTGCAGGGAAAGGACGCGTGCTTGGCTTCGACGTATCCAAGCAATACGAAGACATCAAGAGCCATATCGGTTATATGAGTCAACGCTTCTCGCTCTACGAAGACATGACCGTGGCGGAGAACCTTCGTCTGTTCGGAGGCATATATGGCATGAGCCGCAACGAAATCAAGAAGAAGACCGAGTTAGTGCTCAACGAGTTGGGCATGGAGCAGCAACGCGATAGCCTTGTGAAATCATTGCCTTTGGGATGGAAGCAGAAGTTGGCCTTCTCGACCGCCATCTTCCATGAGCCCGGCATCGTTTTCCTTGACGAACCTACAGGTGGTGTCGATGCCGCCACACGCCGACAGTTTTGGCAACACATCTATAAAGCCGCCGAACGCGGTATCACCGTCTTCGTGACAACCCATTATATGGATGAGGCTGAATATTGTGACCGCATCTCCATCATGGTTGACGGGAAGATAAGCGCCATTGGGACACCAGACGAACTCAAACACAAATATCAACAGTCAGACATGAACGGAGTGTTCACGTTGTTGGCTAGGAATTCTACACGCAATGAGTAAGGATAAACAAAAGGATATTGCACCCAAGCCACAGACCTGGAAAACATTCCGTGCCTTTGTGTTGAAGGAGTCTAAGCACATTCTGCGCGACCGACGCACGATGCTCATTCTCTTTGGTTTACCTGTGACATTGATGTTGCTTTTCGGCTTTGCCATACGCACAGACTTAAATGACGTGCGCACGATTGTAGTCACTTCGTCAATGGATGAGACCACACAACGTGTCATCAGTGCACTAGACGCATCACCTTATTTCTCCATCGTTGGCACCTCGCCGTCAGGTAGAGAGGCAGAAACGGTCATCCGTAAACAGGAGGCAGACATCGCCATCGTCTTTTCCCCACGCTTTGCAGATAATCGCTACCGTGATGCAAGCGTACAAATCCTTACCGATGCGTCCGATCCCAACATGGGGCAGCAGTATGCCATCTATGCACAGAGCATCATAGCCGGCACCATTGAAAGCCTATACAACAAAGGTTACCCTGTCGAAACGCCATCATTAGTGAGCACAAACATGCTCTTCAACCCCCAGATGCTGTCGGCTTACAACTTTGTACCGGGCATTATGGGTATGCTGCTCATCCTTATCTGCGCTATGATGACATCGGTAAGCATTGCCCGTGAGAAAGAGCGTGGCACAATGGAGGTACTGCTTGTATCGCCCGTTCAGCCATTGGTCATCATCATTGCCAAGGCAGTGCCCTACATGCTACTGTCGATTGTCATCTTGGCCACAATCCTAACCATGAGCTTTTTCGTGCTCGACGTACCGTTGGAAGGCTCTATCCTCTCCATCGTTGGTATATCACTCATCTACATTCTCTTGGCATTGTCACTGGGCTTGCTGGTGAGTAATCTCGCCAACTCACAGCTCACGGCCCTCCTCATTTCTGCTATGATTATGCTATTGCCGGTCATCATGCTGTCGGGCATGATCTTCCCGATAGAGAGTATGCCAAAGATTCTTCAGTGGTTCACAGCCATCGTACCCGCGAGATGGTATATCTCTGCCATGCGCAAACTAATGATCATGGGTGTGAGCTTCACCTATGTGCTCATGGAGACGCTCATTTTGATAGGCATGACTTTGCTTATCTTAACGGTATCGCTTAAGAAATTCAAGACTAGAATGGAATGAAACTGAGCTTTCTCATACAAAAGGAATTTATCCAAATGTTTCGGAACTCGTTTCTTCCGAAACTGATTATCATCTTCCCTGTGGTCACTGTGTGCATCATTCCGTGGGTGATGACCATGGAAGTGAAGGATGTGAAAGTTCAGGTCGTGGACAACGACCATTCCACAACGAGTCAACGGCTCATCCAACGCATCTCTGCGAGCGATTATTTCGTGTTCGCCGGGAAAGCGAATAGCTACGGCGAGGCCATGCAAGACATCGGGCGGGGAATTACAGACGTCATCTTAGAGATACCCAACAACTACGAACGAGATCTTGTCAACGGTAGTAAGCCACAGGTACTCATCAGCGCCAATGCAAGCAATGCCATCAAGGGGGCCATGGGCTCATCCTATCTGTCGCAGATTGCAATTGGGAATATCACCCCAGAGACCAACGAACAACAATTGAGAATGACTATAATAGACCTTTATAACAACAATTTGAACTATAAGGTCTTTATGATTCCCGCACTCATTGGTACACTCTTAATGTTGCTTTGCGGCTTCTTGCCTGCCCTTAATATCGTAGGCGAGAAAGAAAAAGGTACCATCGAACAGATCAATGTGACACCAGTCAGCAAGTGGGAATTCATTTTTGCCAAACTAATTCCTTATTGGTTGGTTGGCATGTTGGTTATCACGCTGTGTCTATTGCTGTCATGGGCAGTCTACGGCATTACCTCACAAGGCAATGTGGGACTTATCTACGCGCTTTCGTTGCTACTCGCACTCTTCTTCAGTGGACTGGGATTGGTTATCAGCAACTATAGCGACACCATGCAACAAGCCGTCTTTGTGATGTGGTTCTTTGTCGTTGTCATGATTCTGATGAGCGGAATGTTCACTCCGGTCAGATCAATGCCTATTTGGGCTCAGACACTTGACAGTGTCAATCCGATGCACTACTTTATGGATGCCATCCGTACGGTGTTCGTACGTGGTGGCGGAGCACAGAGCATCGCTGTTCCTGCAATACGTCTTGGCATCATTGCCATATTGGTAGACATTTGGGCAGTCATCAGTTATAGAAAGAATCAATGATCAATATTCAAAATATACGGAAGAAGGTCACGCGTCTCTTCAAAAGTCACGACGTGGCTCTAGTGCTCAGTGGGGGCGGAGCACGTGGGCTCGCACACATTGGAGCGATAGAGTCGCTTGAGGCTCACGGCTTCCATATCACCTCGATTGCCGGCACCTCAATAGGGGCTTTGGTGGGTGGTCTATATGCCGCTGGCAAGTTGCATGAGTTGGAACGTATCCTCGAAGTACTCACCCGAAAGCAGATCCTGCAACTCGTTGACATCTCTCCAGGTTTGGGACACATTGCCACAGGGGATAAGCTGATGGGACTTCTTCATGCCATGATTGGTGATTTGGCAATAGAAGACCTATCCATACCATTCTGCTGTCCCGCCTCCGATATCGTAAGCGGCAAACAAGTTGTATTTCGTACCGGTCCTCTCAAGGATGCCATCCGCGCTTCGATCTCCATCCCAGGGGTGTTCAAACCTGTGGAAGACGGTAAGAAAATGTTTGTAGATGGAAGCGTACACAATGTACTTCCCCTCGACTGTGTGATACGAAAGAAGCATGACTGGCTTGTGTCGGTCAACGTCAGTGCACCTGATAACGCCCTCGACACTTCTTTCATCTGCAATCGCAGACAACCGAAGAATGACTTTGAAAGACGTGTCTGGGAAAAGATACCGCTGTTTACGGCTAACTTTTCCGTAAACTACATGCACCTACTCTTCCGCGTAGGCAAGATCTCCATAGAGAATAACACCCAGATGGCATTACGCCTCACTCCTCCGGATATCTCACTTGAGATGCCGTTGGAGGAGTTCGGACTTTTTGATTTTGACAAGTCCAAAGAGCTTATTGCGCTCGGCCGTCAAGAGATGGACGCTATTTTAGAGCGCGAAAAAGCCCTTTAGACAATTACTAAAGTTTTTATTTCATTCCCCTCATTCGCACATCGATACCACGAAGTTGGGCAGCTACTCCACTAAGGTCGGTATCACCATAATGATAGGGGTATAGAATCTTGGGGTGAATGATACGCGCCACCTTGACGAGTTGTTCGGGCGTCATCGTATAGGGCTGGTTGCACGGCAAGAAAGCGATATCAACTTTGCCTTTCAAATCAGCCATCTCCCCGATATCCTCCGTATCACCAGCGACATAAATAGTGAGGTCATCGACGATAATGATATAGCCGTCGTCACGCCCTTTAGGATGATACTGGGTATGACCGGGTGTAATATTATATGCCGGAACAGCCTTAATATGGATGCCATTCGCCAATGTCAGCGTATCGCCGTTGCTCATTGCTTGACTACCCTCTATCTGCTTGGCCACGTCTGGGTTGGCAATGATCTTGGTGTCCGCCCCACGTAACTTTGCCACTGTAGCCTTGTTGAAATGGTCGCCATGCTCATGGGTAATCAGAATGAGCGACGTTGGTCCTACGTTGTCATAAGAATATTGTGCGTTGGCCACTGGATCAACCTGAATTTTGTAGCCATCACAGTCTATCATTAGGCAGGCATGGTAATAAGGAACAATCCTAACCATCTTGCCGTTGGCCGTTGTAAATGTGTCGTCTCCAACTGTTTGTTGTGCCCCGCAGGAGAGAAAGCCAAACGCACCCATAAGGGTAGCGACCAAAGAAAAGAGGTGCTGTTTCATTGTTACTCAGCTTTACTTGGTTGCCTGATTTGTCGGGATATATTTACGAAAACTGACTTGGAAAACAGGTGCAATCTCATTGGGATGGGTAGCTGGCACATCCACGAGCAGTGCATCATTGGTCTGCTTGAATTTTACTGTTCCATGACCGAGCAAGGTCACTTTGGCCACCTTTCCACTATAGTAAGGAGATTTCTTGGCTAATGCCTTCAGGCTATACATCACAGCCTCGGGCCAAGCCATGATCGTAGCAAAGACGGTGTCTTTGCGCACCACATAGCGAACATCCTTAGCAGAATATTTGATGCCTTCGTTGAATCCCTGCCCCGTCATCGGATTGACTGCCTCGGCAAGTGGGCCCTCACCAAAGGTCTTCCATGGTCGAGTGGAATAGATGCTCTGTTGGTTAACTCTCATCCATGCACCTATTCCCTTGACGATGGCCTCCTCCTTCTCATCTATCGTACCATTTGCACGCACGGGCACACTGAGCAGGAGGTTGCCATTCTTGGACACAATGTCTACCAACATGCGGATGACATGAGCCGCCGACTTGTAACGATTATTGTTGTAAGTGCTTTGATTGTAATGCCAATCACCGATGCAGGTACATGTCTGCCAGTGACGAGCCTGGGGCCGATCGGGAATACCGCGCTCCACATCCCATAGCAACGCTTGTTTTTGGTCATCGTTGAGAATCTTTCCCATCACCACAACCTGCTGTTTACCAGCATTCATTAGAGCACTGTGGTTGTAAAAGTCAGAGAGAATGTTCAAACCGATACTGTCGGTAACACCCCAGAACGGAAAGACGGTATCATCGAAATAGATCATCTTCGGATCATAATCAGCAATCAATTGGAGCACACGATTCTGCAGCTTCATCATGTACTCGCGAGATGGTTGGGCTGCCCCATTTCCCCAACCCCATTGACTATGGATAGTGCCACGATTTTCCCAACCTGTACTGTGAGGATGATTCTGCGCATAAAGATCCTGTGGATCATAGCCCTTCCACCACTTGTCAGTACCGTCGGGGTTCTTTACATAACCGTCTGCCTTGGTCAGATTGCCATCGTAAGGCTGAGAAGGCTCCAGCCATATCCATGCATGACTCGCGTGGATGCTCACACCCAAGGGCAGTCCATAACGTTTGCAAGCCTCGCTCCACCCACCAATGAGGTCTTTTTGGGGGCCCAGGTTCACAGAGTTCCACTCCTGATAGGGCGAGTTCCAAAGGTCAAAGTTGTCATGATGATTACCCAATGCCATAAAGTAGCGCGCTCCAGCATCTTTGTAAAGCTTCACCAAACTATCTGGATTCCAGCGCTCTGCCTTCCAGGCATGAATAAGATCCTTGAGTCCGAAGACTTCGGGTGACCCGAAGTGGGAGGTGTTCCATTTCCATTGCTGTGTGTCAGGATAGTACATGTGGCGTGCGTACCAGTCGCCGTCCTCAGCCTGGCACTGTGGTCCCCAGTGTGCCCAAATACCAAACTTAGCATCTTCGAACCACTCTGGACAGGTCCACTGGCTCACACTTTCCCAAGAACTGGAGTATGGCCCTGCCGTTATTGGGTAGTCGGGGCGTTGAGCCGATGCTGTCATAGATAAGGTCAACAAGCAACCAAAGATCCATTGTCTCTTTATCATTTCCATGCTATGTTAAAATTTATCACAAATATACCCGAATTATTCCAAAATATAGTGATTCCAATAATTTAATTATGAGAAACCAAAAAATGATGTGAAATTGCACCAAATAGATATTATCATCTGACGGACTAATATCTATTTGATTTAGGCAATAACTCTTCGGATTGGCGACCTCAACAACCTTCCTTTACGATAAGGTACGAACGGGCTTGCGATTAGTATCTAATGGCATCGCGATTAGGCATCAATCGCGCTGCGTTTAATGCCCGAACGCATCGCGATTCGATATGAATCGCAGTGCCAAAGCTATCCTTTCGCAAACACTCATCATCTATAAACATCTGCCCGCATTGATTAAGGTTCAATCGAGCAACCTGAATTATCTTTGCAAACTTAGAATTGAGATTGCAACTATTTAACGTTCAGTCAATATAAATTATAAGTTTTCGGGTGATTCTTTAACCAAAAATGACTAACTTTGCACCTTCTAAGATGTAGATATCGGAACTATACGTACGTAATTATATGGCTGAAACAAAAGAAATTAAGACAGCGCTCATATCAGTGTTCCATAAAGATGGACTTGAGGAGTTGCTTAAGAAACTCCATGAGGAGGGTGTGAAATTCCTTAGTACTGGTGGCACCCAGAGCTTTATCACAGGCTTGGGCTATGATTGTGAAAAGGTTGAGGACGTTACTTCCTATCCTTCAATTCTTGGTGGTAGAGTGAAGACTTTGCATCCGAAGGTTTTCGGAGGCATCCTCGCACGCCGTGACAATGAAGGCGACCAGCAACAAATGCAACAGTATGAGATACCTTCCATTGACTTGGTCATTGTGGACCTCTATCCCTTTGAGCAGACGGTGGCTAGTGGCGCATCTGCAGAGGATATCATAGAGAAGATCGATATCGGTGGCATCTCGCTCATCCGCGCTGGGGCAAAGAATTTCAAAGATGTAGTCATTGTGCCAAGTAAGGCTGAGTATAGTGTACTTTTGGATATTCTCAACAAGAAGGGCGCACGTACAGACTTTGAGGATCGTCAGATGTTCGCTACCCGCGCATTCGGTGTGAGTAGTCATTACGATACTGCTATCCACGCTTGGTTTGAGAAGGCTTAAGTCTTCTTTGACCACAAAAGCCTACCTTTCTATAAGTTAGCAAATAAAGATTAAAATAAAATATCTAACCATCTGGACACCCCAGCGACTCTGTCTCATACCCCGAACGGGAACAGGATTGTTCAGAAAGATGATTTAAAGCAATGGGATTTTTTTCGTTTATACAGGAAATTGCCATGGACTTAGGCACTGCCAACACTATCATCATCAGTGATGATAAGATTGTTGTAGATGAGCCTTCTGTGGTGGCCTTGGACCGTCGTACCGACAAGATGATTGCCGTAGGCGAGGAGGCCAAGATGATGTATGAGAAAACACACGACAACATACGTACCATCCGTCCTTTGCGCGATGGTGTTATTGCCGACTTTACAGCCTGTGAGCAGATGATGCGTGGCCTTATCAAAATGGTACACACAGGTTCTCGTCTATTCTCGCCATCACTACGTATGGTCATCGGCGTACCATCGGGCTCTACTGAAGTGGAGCTTCGTGCCGTGAGAGATTCTGCCGAGCATGCAGGTGGACGTGACGTTTACCTCATCTTTGAGCCAATGTCAGCTGCCATCGGTATCGGCATCGACGTCGAAGCCCCCGAAGGCAACATGATTGTTGACATCGGCGGTGGTTCTACAGAGATTGCTGTGATTTCTCTTGGTGGCATCGTGAGCAATAATTCTATACGTATTGCCGGCGACGATCTTACTGCAGATATCCAGGAATACATGAGCAGACAGCATAATGTAAAGGTATCAGAGCGCATGGCAGAGCGCATTAAGATACATGTAGGTTCCGCATTGACAGACCTTGGCGACGAGGCTCCCGAGGATTATATCGTGCATGGACCTAACCGCATCACTGCGCTTCCGATGGAAGTACCTGTATGTTATCAGGAGGTAGCTCATTGTCTCGACAAAACTGTGGCCAAGATCGAGAACGCTGTGTTATCTGCATTGGAGACCACTCCTCCCGAATTATATGCCGACATCGTTAAGAACGGCATCTATCTCTCTGGTGGTGGCGCATTGTTGCGCGGCTTGGACAAGCGTCTGCATGACAAGATCAACATTCCATTCCACATCGCTGAAGATCCCCTTCACAGTGTGGCAAAGGGTGCCGGCATCGCTCTGAAAAATGTAAACCGCTTCTCATTCTTGATGAGATGATAATCGATGAAAAGATGAAAGAATGAAAAGATGAAAAGATGAAAAGATTACCCCCTTGTTAGCTAACAAGGGGGTTTAAAAGCTTTCTCATGAAATGCTCTTCGTAATTATCTTTTTATATTTTCACACTTTCATTTGTTCATATTCTCTGTGGTATGCGAAATCTGTTGGAGTTTCTTGCGAAGTTTAATCATTGGTTCGTTTTCCTGGCTCTTGAGGTGATCAGCATGGTGTTGCTGTTCCAATACAACAATTATCAGGGAAGCGTGTGGTTTTCCACGGCCAATGCCACGGCAGGAAAGATGCTTAGTTGGAGTGCTGAGGTAGAGTCATTCTTCTCCCTCTCCAATGTCAACGAGGAACTTACGCAGAGGAATCTCTATTTGGAGCGACAGGTTAAAAGCCTCTCTGATAAGCTCACTGAAACTACTCGTGATAGTAGTTGGATGAGAAGGGACAAACTCGAGGTTCTCAAGGACTTCAAGTTGATACCTGCCAAGGTGGTGAGCAACAGCTTGAACCGTCACGACAACCTCATCACTATTAACAAAGGTACTGCTGACGGCGTGACACGCGATATGGGCGTAGCCTGTGGAACTGGTGTCGTAGGCATCGTCTACTTGGCATCACAACATTACTCTGTGGTCATTCCAGTGCTCAACACAAAGTCCAACATCAGTTGTCAGATACGCGGAAGGCGCTATTTTGGATATCTCAATTGGGATGGACACAACAGCAAACGCGCTTTCATTGACGACATTCCGCGACACGCCCACTTCAAACTTTACGATTTGGTTGAGACAAGTGGATATTCGTCAGTGTTCCCACCGGGTATAGCTGTTGGAAAGATTCTCCACGTATACAACTCCGTCGACGGATTGTCCTATCGCTTGGAGGTGGAGCTCTCAACTGACTTCGCTAAATTACGCGACGTCTGCGTCATCGACAACAAGCCCATGCAGGAGCAACTTGATGTGCTTCGCGCGGCACAAGACTCACTGAAAACAAAGGAAAGTAATTAGTCATGAACATCGATTTTCTGCGTCGTCTGCTTCTCTTCGTGGTGTTGCTGCTGGCCCAGGCCTTGGTGCTCAACCACATTCACCTATTCGGTTATGCCACGCCCCTGCTCTATGTTTATTTCATTATAAGTTTTAATCGCAACCATCCAAAGTCTGGAATTCTAGTTTGGAGCTTTCTTTTGGGACTCAGTGTGGACGTATTTTCCAACACTCCAGGAGTTGCTACTGGTGCGATGACCATGGTGGCATTGTTACAACCCTATGTCCTCGAATTGTTTATCCAACGGGATAGCGACGAGGATTTGCAACCAGCCATCTTCAGTTTGGGCTTTTCCAGGTACCTTTATTATTCAACCCTCCTGACGCTTATCTATTGTTTGTTGTTCTTTACCTTAGAGACGTTCAACTTTTTCAACTGGAAACAGTGGACCTTGAGTGTGGGAGGAAGTACCCTTCTCTCGGTGATCCTCATTTTAGTAGTGGATAATTTGAGGAAGAATCGATGAAGGACTATGATCTTGAAAACAGGAAATTTGTTATCGGTGGTATAGCGATTGTTATTGTAACAATCTATATCATCCGACTTTTCTCACTCCAGTTAGTCAGCGATGACTATCGTAAGAGTGCAGACTCCAACGCCTTTCTCAAGAAAATAGAGTATCCTTCGCGCGGTATTATCCGAGATCGTAAAGGCAAAATCTTAGTCTTCAATCAACCATCATATAATATTATGGTGGTGATGAACGAGGAAAAAGGACACCTAGATACTATGGATTTCTGCAATACCATCGGTATAACGAAGGAATATTTCATCCAAAGGATGGAAGAAGTCAAGGATCCTGCCAAAAATCCGGGCTACTCCCGATTCACGCAACAGCTATTTCTGAGTCAGGTTGATGACCGCAATTTCAGTGTCTTTCAGGAAAAAATGTTTCGTTTTCCAGGCTTTTATGCACAGAAACGCAGCATTCGTCAATATGAATATCCTTATGCAGCGCACGTGCTTGGCGATGTAGCCGAAGTGTCACAAGGTGATATTGACGAGGACGACTACTACCAAGCAGGTGACTATATCGGCAAGCTTGGCGTAGAGCGGAGTTACGAAAAGCAGTTGAGAGGTGAGAAAGGGGTTCAGATCTTACTTCGTGACGCCCACGGAAGGATACAGGGAAAATATCAGCATGGACGCTTCGATTACAAGCCTAAACCAGGAAAAGACCTCACACTGGCTATCGATATCGATCTGCAAGCTCTCGGAGAGCGACTTCTAGAGGGAAAAATCGGTGCTATAGTAGCCATAGATCCTCAGACCGGCGAAGTACTTAGCTTGGTGTCTTCGCCCACATTCGATCCACGAAACCTTGAGGGGAAGAAGCGTGGACCATATCATCGGATGTTGACTCGCGATGTTTGGAAGCCGATGTTGAACCGTGCCATCATGGGACAATATCCTCCGGGTTCCACCTTCAAGACCTCACAAGGACTCATGTTCCTTACCGAAGGCATTATCAATAGCCACACTCAGTATCCGTGTCACCATGGTTTCTATTATCGTGGACTACACGTTGGATGCCACGGACATGCCTCACCACTATCCATTGTGCCTGCCATCAGCACTTCATGCAACAGCTTCTTCTGTTGGGGATTGGTCAACATGATGGCCAATCGAAACAAATATAAAAACGTGCAATCTGCTATGGACACATGGCGAGACTACATGGTGAGCATGGGATTTGGTTATAAGCTTGGCATTGACCTACCCGGTGAGAAGCGCGGGCTTATCCCAAATGCTGACTATTACGACAAAGCATACCATGGTTCATGGAACGGGCTGACCGTCATCAGTATCTCCATCGGACAGGGAGAGGTAAACCTCACGCCATTGCAGATCGCCAACCTTGGCGCCACTATTGCCAACCGCGGTTACTACTACGTACCTCACGTGGTACAAAAAGTACAGGGCGAACCACTTGACACCACCTTCACAAGACGTCATTACACGCGAGCCAGCCGTCGTGCCTACGACCTAACCGTAGCCGGTATGCGCGCTTCCGTGCTTGGTGGAACATGCAAACACCTCGGCGGATATAGCTTCCCGATATGTGGCAAGACCGGTACCGCACAAAATCGCGGGCAGGACCACTCTGTGTTTATGGGTTTCGCACCCATGGACAATCCTAAGATTGCCATCGCGGTATATGTGGAGAACGGTGGTTTCGGTGCCGACTTTGCCGTGCCAATAGCCGGTTTGCTTTTTGAACAATATATCAACGGCAAGCTCTCCCCAGCTCGAGAGAAAGAAGCCGAAATATTACAGAAACGGAGAATAGCCTATGGCTCAAACAACAGATAAGCAACCCAGTGTCATCAGAAGTCTCGATTGGTGGACAATTGGCATCTATTTCGCCCTGTTGATCTTTGGGTGGATCAGTGTCTGCGGCGCCAGTTACACTTATGGAGAGACTGATATTTTCAGCCTTTCCACACGCTCTGGCATGCAGATTCTGTGGATAGCCTCATCGCTTATGTTGGCCTTTGTGCTACTCATGCTCGATGACCGATACTACGACACCTTTGCCTACGTTATTTACGGGCTACTGCTACTACTGCTTTTTGTTACGATTTTCAATCCCCATGAAATCAAAGGTTCGCGGTCGTGGCTGGTTCTCGGACCATTAAGAATACAACCAGCAGAATTTGCCAAGTTTGCCACGGCATTGGCGGTAGCCAAGTTGATGAGCACCTATGGGTTCTCTATCAACAACTGGAAACACGTAGTCACCGCGGTGGGTGTTGTGATTCTGCCCATGTTGTTCATCGTAGGGCAACGAGAAACGGGTTCAGCGCTTGTCTATCTTGCCTTCTTCCTCATGTTCTATCGAGAAGGAATGCCGGGCAGTATACTCTTTACGGGGGTGGCATTGGTCATCTATTTCGTGGTCGGTATTAAGTATGAGAATTTGCTTCTTTGGGACACTCCAACCTCGGTAGGCAAGTTTGTCGTATTGCTTCTGGTGCAAATCTTCACCGCCGGCATGGTCTATACATATTGTAACGACAAGGGACGGGCTTTACGAATAGGCATTATCTGCTTGGGTATCACATTGATTGCCCTGTTGTTTTCGGAGTTTGTCATTCCATTCGACATTGTATGGGTGCAATTACTCATCTGTGCCGTACTTGTTGGAATACTTGTTTTCCAAGGTTTGGCGACGCGAATACCCAACTACATGTACATTGCCCTGTTTGCTATTGGCTCCATCGTGTTTTTCTATAGTGCAGACTATGTACTCAACGATGTGATGAAGCCACACCAACGGGTGCGTATCAATGTGCTCTTAGGGCTGGACGAAGACCTGGCAGGGGCTGGTTACAATGTGCACCAAAGTGAGATTGCCATCGGCTCAGGTGGCTTAAAGGGCAAAGGATTCCTCAATGGCACCCAGACAAAGCTAAAGTTTGTGCCAGAACAAGACACCGATTTCATCTTTTGTACCGTTGGAGAGGAAGAAGGATTCGTGGGGTCTGCAGGTGTGTTACTGCTTTTCCTTGCACTGATATTACGACTCATTCGTTTGGCAGAACGCCAACCTTTCAAGTTCGGAAGGATTTATGGCTATTGCGTCTTGAGCATCTTCTTATTCCATGTGTTCATCAACGTGGGCATGGTATTGGGATTAACGCCTGTCATAGGTATTCCACTACCCTTCTTCAGTTATGGTGGCTCATCACTATGGGGCTTTACTATCCTTTTGTTTATATTCCTAAGGATAGATGCAGGGCGTAATTTGGTAAGAAGATAATGGGGTATTGGATTATGAAAAGATGAAAGAATGAAAAGAAGAAAAGGTGAATGGGTTAGCTAACCATTAGTTTCCTTTCATCTTTCAATAATAGTTTCATTCTTTCATCTTTTCATTTTTTCATATTACTGACTGATATTCCGACATCAGACACACCTGGCATGATCTCGCGTCTCATATCATGACGCACGGTGATATGCAACGAATCATGCTGATGCAGAAACATTTGTGACACAGGAAAATCATATTGGTAATTGCTCACACCATTACCTTTCGCCTTTCCATTAGAGTCGATTAGTCGACAGGTGAGCGTGTCAATCTGTTTTCGTTGTGAGGGATAGATAGTTTGTTCCACTATGAGTTTAAGACTCATAAATGGGTATTTGTTGCTCACGCGAAGACCAAGGTCTGTAGCGTAGAGTCCTTCCTCATTTACCGCAGGAACATTATATATCAGGGTATCCACCTTATCCCATCCTGCAAGTGGCGTATGATCATAATGGTGATATACCCTACCATCCTTGCAAGCTACAAGAAGAGCAAGTACAAAGAGGATGAACAACCCCCGAATTTTCATTCCTTGACCTCAGTATTATTTTTGGAAGGCTGTCTCTCGAAGCGCTGATTGCTTTGCCGCTTTGTTTGGTTGGCATTGACAACATTGGTTTCCTGATCACCGTTGCGCCCTTTGTCATGGTGCCTATCACGACGATTTGATCTATGGTTTTGCTCATTCTTGGGAGCATTACCATTGTTGCCATTGTTCTGCCCACCGTTTTTCTTCTTCTTTTTTGCCTTGTCAAATCGACTTACATCGGTATCGGCAAGCAAGTCAACCGGCTTTTTCGTGATCTTTACGCTATCATTGTTATGAAGCGAGACAGGCTTCTCGCCATGCTTATTCATCTGAATGATTTCCTTCACACGGTCCACACTGATGGTCTCCATGTTGGCACCCAGGTTCTTATCGGTCGAAAAGGTACATAGTCCAGCAAGGATATCGGTCTTGAATAGGTGATAATCGTTGTCCTTGGTTTGCAGAATGATATCTCTAGACGGCATCTTCTGACTGGCATCAATGTATTGGTCAACCTCGTAATTGAGGCAACACTTCAGTTTGGCACACATTCCCGCCAACTTCTGTGGGTTGAGAGAAAGGTCCTGTATACGAGCTGCGTTGGTGGAAACACTTGAGAAACTCTTGATCCAAGAAGAACAACAGAGTTCCCTTCCACAAGGTCCCGTTCCTCCGATGCGTCCTGCTTCCTGGCGTGCACCAATCTGCTTCATCTCTATGCGTACATGGAACGTATCAGCAAGCACCTTGATGAGCTGACGAAAGTCCACACGCTCATCAGCAATATAATAAAAGATAGCCTTGTTGCCATCGCCTTGATACTCCACGTCACCTATCTTCATCTTCAAGTCAAGCGACTTGGCAATCTGACGACTCTGTATCATCGTACCCTGCTCGCGACTCTTGGCCTCCTTCAGTTTGTCCATGTCCACAGGCTTGGCAATACGGTAAATACGACGAATCTCATCGGGAGATTTGAGATTTGCCTTCTTTATCTGCCTAAGAACAAGACGGCCTGTGAGGGTCACCACACCGATGTCGTGCCCAGGATTGGCTTCCACGGCCACCACGTCGCCCTTCTTAAGGTCAAGTTTGTTTACATTGTGGTAGTATCCCTTGCGGGTGTTCTTGAATTGTACCTCCACCAAATCGGTGCTTGTGGCATTACCAGGAACATCTGCCAGCCAGTCATAGGTGTTGAGCTGACGGTCTTGTCGTCCCGCGGCACTATCGCCAAGGCCACGGCTACAACCGCAACATATATTTTGTTTCATAACTATCGTCTTAAAAAAATGATCATATCTAGAGCCAGATTGAAGAACTGTATCTTCGCATTGGCATTTTGTGCGATGTCGCGGATGGTACGTTGCAACATATCAGCAATATCCACTACATTTCGCTCATTGATGAATCGGGCGAATTTATTGGCAAAATCCTCCTCCTCATGGGTCATATACTGGATATTCTCCTGTCGGAAATTGTAAGCGAAATTTTCCCTTACCATCTGGAGGAAGTAGGTCAGCATACGGCGCTGCTTCTCTCTACCAAAAGCCGCTACCGTCTCACTCCAACTCTTCAACTCACGCAGGTCGCGGGCGTATGCCTTGCGCATGAGGATAACGAAAAGCTCAAAGAATTGTCGGTTCTCATTACCAACATCGAGCAATTCCAAGGCTTTGAGCCAGTTGCCATTGGCAGCTCGTGCGATGCGATGGGCATCCTCCTCGCCAATGCCACGCTTAGTGACAAGCGCTTGCTCTATATCAGCATCGTCCAAACGTTGTACGGCGAATCTCTGCACGCGACTACGGATAGTCTCCAGAAGCCGTTCAGGTTCCTCCGACACCAACAAGAACACCGTTTGCAAGGGAGGTTCCTCCAGAAGTTTCAGCAACTTATTGGATGCTGTAAGGTTCATGCGCTCGGGCAACCAAATAATGCTCACCTTATAACCACCCTGACTCGACTTGATGTTGAGTTTATGATTAAGCAAATCACTCTCTGCTTCAAAGATAACGGCCTGCTGATTTTCGGCGGACATTCGTGTCATCCATTGGTCCATGGTGAAGTAAGCACCCTCCATGACCAACTCATGCCATTCTTTGGCAAAGTCGTCACTTGTAATCTTTCTTTCGCCAGGAGTGCCCTTCGGACGTATGACCGGATAGGAAAAATGCAAATCAGGGTGCTGCCATTTACGGAGCATGGCCTCGGCATTGGCAATCTGAGCCGTACTCTGCAACAAGGACTTCCCCTCCATCCGCTCACCAAGCAGATAAGAGGCAAATGCCAAAGCCAATGCCATCTTGCCACAACCAACGGGTCCAGTGAGCATCAGCGCATGGGGAACGCGTTGTTCTTCCACAAGCTGCATCAACCTGTGCTTGGCATCCTCCTGACCTATAACTTCGCTGAACTGCATGGTTTAAGCATCATTGATAAAGTGATTTGGCTACAAAGATAGTAAAAATTAATGAAGAATATCACAAGAAATTCATCTTTTGTATTAACTATCAAAATGCCAAAATCATCATTTGGGAGCATGATAGCTAAGAGCTTTTTAATGGGCCTTCGCGACAAAACGAAGAAATTAAGGAGGCTATAGAAACCACATTATCATGTGATACAAACAAAAAAGACCGTATAACGAACAATGTTTTCACTCTATACAATTCAAGTAAAAGGCCATAAACAAACTTTAGAAATATACTATTTTTGTAAATAAGGCTCCTAGTCTTTCAGCTTTCAAGCCTCATTCCTCTCTTGAATTCTCACTCTAAAACCTCATGATTAGTACATCTTTCGCACCAAGATCATCAATGGCCTTGCGAAAGGATACCAATGGCGCTGCGTTTAGATAGTAAACGCGTCGCCAAAGCATAGTAATCGCAACGCCATTAGTGCCGAATCGCACCGCCAAAGGGCACTTATCGCGTATCAAGAAAAATTATCTAGATTATGTTGGGAAATTGAATGAACAAGGGTTGAATTACTACTATCACAAAAGTCATTTGCTCAGACAATAAGAATACTTATCTCCAATCAGACAACTCCCCTCGGGCCTCGACCACCTTCTCCACATTATCTGGTAAAGCGGGAAAGAAATCATAGCCCGTGATGCGCTCAACCTGATCGACCGAGTTCACATAATCGCCCATTGGACGATTGCCTTCTTGGTTACGATAGATGAAACCGATGGCACGAGGCTCTTCCCCAAGACGTAAAACCACCTTGAAAAAAGCATCGGGAACGGTAATCTTCCGTTGCTTTCCTATACGTTTGGTGTTATTTCGAAACAAGATCGGGCCACAAACGATGTAGATTTCCCCATATTGTTGAGCCCATTTGCGACACTTATTCTCCATCTCGTTCCAGTCGCCCGCATTGAGGTGCTGATTTTGTGGGCAAATATTGGTCAGGAGGAAGCACTGGTCCATTGCTTCCTCGTCCCACTTATTATCCCCTGCCGGACACATGTGTCCACGGTCATAACCCGATCGACTATAGTCAAAAGTGTTCACTCGATAGCGCTCGGGCACGTCCATGTCCTCATGGAACTTGACATCTCCACGTTTTACCGGTCCACTGGTATGGTCGGATGTGAGCTCCCATGCCACCCAGTTGGGCAAGAGTGTCTGATTGTTGAATGAACTGACATAGCCTTTGCGATATAGAATCCGGGAAACTATTCCACGTACCCCTTCCGTGGAAGGAATGAGCAAGTCACGAGAAACGGAGTAATTGGTAGTTTCAGATGACTCAGAATGCTTAGTCTTATCGGATGAGACATCATCATCTGAATATTCAGAATTTTCCCATTGAGCCGACCCTTCATAAGTATTCGATGAAGAGTGGTCGTTTGAACCCTCCGTTGTGGCTTCGGAATTGCGTCTACTCCTGTTCTCCACCTCCATGGAATGCCCTGACAACCTCCCAGGATGACCACCACATCCTCGGCAACTCAACAACAAGGGCAGGCCAAAAAGACAAATGACTAAGACTATAGGATACCGCCTCATTTATCTTTTATCTTATTCAGATAGTAGGCCCGAACATCGCTCCAGTGATAATAGGGTGCGCTATCAGTGGCAATGGGGAGTGAAGCCTCGTCCTCATTGAGCAACACTTTGACCAAGATGTCTGCATCCTTAAGACTTCCCGAGATAGGTTTATAAAAGATAAATTGCACATTACAACCCATAGGGTAGATGTCATAGTTATGCCATCCACAAGCATCGAGGTCCTCAAGGTTGTCGATCGTCTGTCCATAGTTGTTCAAATCCAAAAGGCATACCAGTGGCATGACATCGCTCTCATGAGCATAGCGCAAGGTGGCACCAGGATGTGGCAATTGCAAACAAGTGTCAGCGGTGGCAATAATATTGCGCAAGAGATTGACCTGCGTACAGATTCCGGCCGAGTTGGTCTGGCGACTCGGGCCAAAATATATATACCAATAGGCATTGTTACATAGCCAATAGTTATACACCTCGTCCTCGGTGAAAAGGTCCCAAAGCGACAACTGATGGCGAAGTTCTGTACTTTGCACGTTTGAGGAAAGATGGAGCAGACGAGTACCGAGATCGTTCAAATCGAGTTGTCGAGAATAGTCCGCATCATTGAAGAGCACACCTGCGAGGTGTGTATAGTCTGTATGTGCCTTATTGAAGTTTTTGAGCGCAGACTTGGCCTCGGGAGTTTCACGCAATTTAATGTAAGGGCTATTCTGGTCATTCATGTAAAACATGTCATGATAGCTTGCATCATGGGTGATATGCAATTGCTGATTATTTCTGACCATTTCCTGCAAGGCATTACTCATGGAGAGAATACAACGAATGACGATTGTAGAACGCGCATTGATATTTGTCTCTCCGTTAAAGACCTCGGGGAAGCGTGCCATCATGCGTTGTGCTATTTCACGGTGCTGTTGTGCCCCAAGAGGTGTAAGTTCACCATCGCGACCCTTAGCCTCCTCACGAATGAGTTGCACCTCGGCTAGCGTCTCCTTTCCTTTGATGGTAAGTTTACCAAGGGAATCGGCATGCAAGAGCGTGAAATATGGACGGTCATAGTCTGCCGTACCTATAAGATAGCGGGATCCGTGTCGACCGTAGTGACTAATATAATAAGGTTCATAACCCTCAGGTGCAGGCGTGAGCTGGTATTTCGGACCTGGATAAGCCAAGTAATTGCTAGCCGCAAGATCGATGTTCTCGTGAATTTGTTGCCTAGCCACTTGCGCGGTCATCGTAAACCACGTCGCCAACAAACAGATTGTAAGGATAAATGTCTTCTTCATGTTCATTTCATTGTCCTGCAAAATTACACAATCCACATATCTTAAGCAACCGATTTGTATAATTTAACGATGACATTACAACATGATACAACGCAGCTTTCTAAGTAAACCACCAAATATTCTTTCCATTATTTCTATATATATATTCCTTTTTTACTTGTTAATTGATTATGTTCTTTATCCTTTGTGTTATCCAAGTCTAAGCGTGATTTTTATCTGTGGTGTAGCATTAGTCAAGTTTCCGTTGCCGTCAATCTTGCATTCGCCAGCAATACTACAACCATCTGTTGGCTCGACCGTAATCTTTGGTGACAAGGTTCAACAATTTCACAAAGACGATCATGGAAACATGTGTGTGTTTCCTGTCACTCCGAAACATGCCAGAACCCGATGAATACCTACACGCAGTACCCATGACACAACGAATGAGGGTTTTTGCTGATCAAGTTGTATCCTATATAGACCAAAGAGACAGATTTCCGCGCGACTTTAGCAAATTTAAAAAAGACGGAGAAATGAGGAATAACAACAATAAATTTTTTTACACGATTTAGTTTCTTTGTTCTTCCGAAAGTACCTAATGAGTAATGTTAAGCCCGACATGAAAACGACAAAACGTCCAATTTTAATGTTAAAAGTTTGGTTGAATAATTTAAAAACTATATATTTGCAAATGCAATAGCAATAAATCTTTATTAAACCCCATGCCTATCGAGTAATTTTACTTAATAATCAGAACACTTAGCACATGAATAATTTGGTGCAGATGACCGACGAAGAGTTGGCATGCCGTTATATGGACGGAGACAATCGGGCATTTGACTTGTTATTGCAACGTCATCAGACAAAACTTTTTTCTTATATTCTCTTTATTGTTCGCAATGAAGACAGGGCTAACGATCTCTTTCAAGAGGCATTTGTCAAGATCATCGTGAAACTCCAGCACGGCAAATATGCCCCCACTGGCAAGTTTGGCGCATGGTGTATGCGAATCACCCACAATGTCATCATGGACTGGTATCGCGAGCGGAAGGCAGAGCATATCATTGAACCAACCGAGGGCAACGACCTGTCAAACCTGAGTAAAGAGGGCTTGCTCGATGCCAATATCGAGAATCAGTATAACAACACACAGGTTCTTAGCGATGTTAAGAAGATGATGAATTATCTGCCTGTTTCTCAGCGCGAAGTGGTATACATGCGCTATTACCAGCAGATGTCATTCAAGGAAATTGCATCCGCCACCAATGTAAGCATCAACACGTCGCTAGGACGCATGCGCTATGCTCTACTCAACATGCGTCGCATGGCGAGAGAAAACAACATGGCGTTGAAGATGGAATGACCCTTTGGAAATGAAATAATTAAGCCTTTTCATACTTTAGCTCACGAATGCGAGCTAAAGGGTCCTTATCCCCGAAGACATAACTTCCACTAACCAGCACATCGACACCGGTGCGAACCAAGCGTGGGGCAGTCTCACCATTGACACCTCCGTCCACTTCAATAAGTGCCGAAGAGCCACAATCGGCTAACATAACACGCAAACGCTGGACTTTTGAAATAGTATTCTCTATGAAATGCTGACCTCCAAAGCCGGGGTTCACACTCATTAGAAGAACCATGTCCACATCTTCGATTACCTCCTGCAACAGGTTTACAGGTGTAGAAGGATTGAGCACCACACCAGCTTTCATACCGGCCATGTGGATTTCATGGATCGTGCGGTCCAAATGCGTGCAAGCCTCATAGTGAACGCTCATCATCATAGCGCCAAGTTGCGCCGTCTGTTCGATGTACCGTTCGGGGTTCACGATCATATAGTGCACGTCCAAAGGCTTCACGCAGATGCGCTTCACGGCTTGAAGCACTGGGAAGCCAAACGAAATATTGGGTACGAACGAGCCGTCCATCACATCGCAATGAAGCCAGTCGGCTTCACTACGATTGATCATTTCCATTTGCCCACGCAGGTCAGTGAAGTCAGCCGCTAACAATGATGGAGATACCAAAGTCTTCATAGTAATAATTTCTGGATTTGTTGCAATTAGTTGAGGCATAATGGCAACACCTCCTCGCCACCAGCAATGGTGCGATATTTGTAAGCTATTTGACGGATAATGTGTAATGTCGTCTCAGAGGGGCGCACATCTTCGAGTGTAAAATACTTCATAGGCAATTGTCATCATTCATACAAACATATAACGCACCTCCATGCCACATTATTATAAATGTCATTATAATAAACATCACAAATTAATATTAATAGATTATTAATGCTAAAAGTGTTGGAAGTTTGAAAAATCCTTATTATATTTGCGATAGACTAATATCAACATTTAAAATACACTTTATGAACAAAATTTTACGCTTTTCATTAATTGCGGTACTCTCTTTGATTAGTTCCGTATCTTTTGCCCAACAAGCCACATTTGATTGGAGCACCATTACGACAACTACTGTTGCAAGTGCTGAGAACATCTATACTGCAGCTCCAATTACACTTACGTTTGCAAAGGGGACTGGTAGCAGCTGGCCTTCAGAGAACAAAGAAGGTTCGATTCGAATGTACGTTGGTTCAACGTTAGAAATACAAGCAGCTGCAGGCTATGTCATCTCAAAAGTTGTGTTTACAACAATCTCTGACTATTCAGCTTCTAATCTGACATTTGATGGTGTTGCTATATCAGACGATTGGACGCCAGCCATACCTGCACAGGACTTCATCCTTACAGGTACGGCGAATACTCGTATCAAAACAATGGTTGTAACATACACTCCTACTAGCACAACTGTGGTTAATGCTCCTACTATCAGTGGTAACAGTACATTTATAGGAACTACACAAATTACTTTAACTGGTGATGCTGGAACAAGCATTTATTACACTACTGACGGAAATACTCCTACTAACGCCTCATCTGTTTATTCTGCGCCATTCACCATAGATGCCACCAAGACCATAATGGCAATTGCCTATAAAGATGCAAATGCTAGCACAGTTAGCTCTAAGACATTTACGAAAGCCGTAGAATCTTCAGATATCGCAGACTTTGCCTCACAAAGTAATGGCACTGTTGCAAATTTGGCCCTTGCTAATGCACAGGTGCTTTATGCAGATGCAACCAATAAAAACGTGTATGTGAAAGATGCCACTGGTGCACTATGTTTCTTCAATGCCGGGCTTAACTTAACGACTGGTGACATTCTCAATGGTTCTGTTGCAGGTAAATTGTCGATATATAACAATCTACCTGAGTTCACCGCCAACACTCTTACAAGTGTAGATAAAATCACAAAGACGGCCGGAGCCGCACCTACCCCTGTTGATATTACTGTCGCACAAGCTAATAGCATGCAATATGTCAGTCAGCTGGTTAGACTTAGCGGAGTGAAACTTGACTCCGTGGGAAGCAATCTCATGGCTATTCAGAACGGAGATAGTATTCAAATTTATGACAGCTTTAAGTCTTTGACAGGGGTGAAATTGACAACCCCAAGTGAGAATAACAACCTTACAGGTATCCTGATTATATATAAGACTACATACGAGATTTATCCACTTACAATAGATGGTTACGAGACGGCAAGTATTTCCAATGTTAATGGTGTTTCCAATCTTAATGCTCCTATCTACAACCTTGCTGGTCAGCAAGTGAATGAGTCCTACAAGGGTGTGGTGATCAGAAATGGTAAGAAGTTTATCCAAAAATAACAAGGGTAAAATCATTTTATTGTCACACCATAAATATAATTCAGAGCATCCATTGCCATCGAGCAATGGATGCTTTTTTTTGCGACATTTGAAATTCTTGTCCTGCGATTGATATCCTTTGGCAGCGCGATTGATATCCTTTGGCAGCGCGATTGATATCCTTTGGCGTTGCGATTCATGCCCAATCACACCGCCATTACTATCCTTTCGTGGTGCCATTAGGCAACTATCAGAAAATCGTTCTCTTCTATAGCAAGAAAAAACAATATTTTACTCATGCATTTCAAAGAATGTAGGGATATGTAAAAGTTATATCCAAATATGCAAACCTACAAATTTTCCTTCTTGTAAGATACGAAGTCAATACTGAAGGAATCTGTAAAAATATTTAACGCCATTTAATTATGAGAACAAAACACAAGAATAGTCATCAAGATAAGAACAAAACAAAAAGCAAAAACATATTATTGCTGCCTAAGAAAATTATTTTTTTATTAAAACATGGCGGAATGAACATTACGAAAAAGTTAAATGCTCTCTTTAATCTTTCAGTTTGGAATAAAAATGGAATAATTCTTGGATTTGGAGTAGACATTCTTAGTAAATTCCTAGTACATATTGTAGAGAGTTCAAAAAAAATGCTTACCTTTGTCCGACAAAGTCAAAAGGTGAAAAATGACTATTGCATCTGAGCAAAAATTTAACATGAATGTCGTTATTTAGGGTTTCCTTATGGGATGCGCTCTCATTTTTCCTTATGACCTTTTAGTGTTAGAGAGGCAGTCCACAACGGACATTATATGATTGAAATATGAAAGGTATCGTATTAGCTGGAGGGTCAGGAACGAGACTCTACCCCATTACTAAAGGAATAAGCAAGCAACTTATTCCGATTTTCGACAAACCTATGATATATTACCCAGTGTCGGTGCTTATGCTTGCCGGTATCAGGGAAATTCTAATTATTTCGACGCCAAATGACCTACCCGGTTTCCGCCGATTGCTTGGCGACGGTCATGAGTTTGGTGTCCATTTCGAATATGCCGAACAACCAAGCCCTGATGGACTGGCACAAGCATTTATCATCGGACACGATTTCATCGGCAGCGATGCTGCATGTCTGGTTCTTGGCGACAATATATTTCACGGCGCAGGCTTCTCAAAACTCTTGGCCGAAAGTGTGCGTGCCGCCGAACAAGACGACAATGCAACGGTGTTTGGCTACTGGGTAAACGATCCAGAGCGCTATGGTGTGGCCGAGTTTGACAAGAACGGCAACTGTCTGAGCATCGAGGAGAAGCCAAAAAATCCTAAGAGCAACTATGCCGTAGTAGGACTTTACTTTTATCCCAATAGCGTTGTTGACGTAGCACAGGAGATTAAGCCAAGTGAGCGTGGTGAATTGGAAATCACTACGGTAAACCAACAATATCTGTTACAACAGAAACTCAAGGTTCAGACTTTGCCTCGTGGCTTTGCATGGCTAGACACCGGAACACATGATAGTCTCTCCGAGGCCTCCACATTTATCGAGGTAATCGAGAAACGACAAGGACTAAAGATTGCTTGTCTTGAAGAGATTGGCTTTGAACAAGGATGGATTACGCGTGAGCAACTCATTGCCGATGCCCAGCCAATGTTAAAGAACGACTATGGCAAATACCTGCTTAACCTTGCCAAGGAGATTATAAAATAAGAAGAAAAATATAAAGCATATACAATGGAAGAAAACAAGAAAGGGGAAGTGGACGTATTACCCGTCCCCGATGTTGAGGAAAAGTCATCCTTTGACTTCGCTGCCATTTTCACCACACTCGTATTGAATTGGAAATGGTTTGTACTCTCCCTGATCATTTGTATCGGACTTGCAGCAATCTACTTACGCTACGCGACTCCTATCTATGAGTCTTCTGCAAAATTGCTCATCAAAGACAATGATCAGAACAACAACAGGAGTGCAAACATGCTTAATTCTGCCACTCTTGGTTTGATTTCCAACTCAACCGGTATTGACAATGAGATGGAGATCCTTACCTCACACTCTCTGGCTGAACAGACCGTGAGAGACTTGAAGCTCTATGTGGAATACCATAATGTGGGCAGAGTTAAGGAGAACTTGATATACAAGACTCAGCCGATCAGTGTGGATATGGACCCTGCCCACTTGGAAAAGTTAAATGCTCCCGTTGAGCTTAAAATTGAA